>Ga0116183_1003781_pt1 | contig 15197 bp, 10 predicted proteins | sample AD_UKC078_MetaG_FD_89753 | JGI IMG/M metagenome (GOLD analysis project Ga0116183, IMG submission 89753) | Active sludge microbial communities of municipal wastewater-treating anaerobic digesters from USA - AD_UKC078_MetaG | ecosystem: Engineered > Bioreactor > Anaerobic > Digestate | place: USA... | reverse complement strand
TTCCGACCTTGCCGTGATGCAAATTGTGAAAGATAATTATGGCAAACGACCTATTTATTTTGCCGTAACCTGCGAAAGCTATGTTAATTTTAATGATTATGTTCGTAATGAAGGTATGGTTGGAAGAATTGTTTCCACTCCCAAAGAAGGACAAATAGACCCGGAACGCTTGTTACATAATATTGATGTGGTTTATAACTACCGCTCCATAGAAGACCCAAGAGTATATAAAGATGATAATATGAGACGACTCGTAATGAATTACGGTTCCGGTTTTGTGCGTGCTGCTAACTATTTTGTGGACACGGGAAATTATCCTAAAGCATTGGAATATATTAATAAAGCAAAGAAATTTGTGGATGATGAAATAAAACTGACCGAATTCTATACCAACTATTACAGCAAAACAGGACAGTGGAACAAACTGGATGAATTTATCAATCGCAATCTCGCTACTCATCCCGAGGGCTGGAAGATTTATTTAAGCTATATTATTATACATTTGGTAGATAATTATCCCGATAAAATCATCACCTACCTCAAGAAAGGGTTCCTGCTTTTCCCTGATCAGGAATATTTTGCCCAATTTGCTGTTAGTTATGCTCAAGAATATAAAGAATATGATGTAATTCATAAACTTCTGGAGGAAGTAGCTCCTAAACTTCAATATGATATAAGTGGATATCAATCAGACCTGGAAGAACTCTCTAAACAAAAAATAAGTGAATATATGTAGAATGAATTAAGTCAGAAGTCGTCACTGCCGAAATAACTTTAACCCTATCTGAAAACTATTTTGGCAGTGAGGACTAATGACGACCAAGAAAGACCAAAATGAATAAAAAAAGCAACAGACAAGCCCTCAGGCATATTATCCAACTGCTCTTTTTATTGTTATCACTGGCTTTTTTTGCAGGTATTATCTTCTTTAGCTTGCCTTACACTATTCATACTATTTGTCCTTATGTTATAGTTTGTTTCGGCTTAAACAAAAACATCCTTATTCAATATCTTGGCAACCCTTTCGCGATAACGATTGCCTTCAGCTTTTTAATTCTGGTTTTAACGATTTTTGGCGGGCGCCTTTTCTGTGCCTATATTTGCCCTCTGGGAACTTTGCAGGAAATTATCTATGCCCTTTTCGGCAAAAAGCGAAAAAACAGAAAACAAATCCCTCAATTTCAAGAAAGGCGCTTTGCTTATGTTAAATATATAGTGTTGGTTGTAACTATCATCCTTTCTCTAATAGGAGTAAACTATATTTTTATCCATTTATGCCCTGTTTATGCTCTTTCCCTTTTGCCAGATATAGCTGTTTGGGGTTTGATTGTAACTCTCTTGATAATTGTGGCGGGAATTTTTCTGGAACGCTTTTGGTGTCGTTTTCTTTGTCCTTACGCTGCTTTAATGAATTTGTTTCAGCACCTGGGACAACTTGTCCATTTTCCCCGCTTAAAAATTCACCGTAATCTGGAACGCTGTAATGATTGCGAACTTTGCTCTCTATCTTGTCCGATGAATATTAATATCACGGAAAATGAATCTGTGCAGAACCCGAATTGCATTCTTTGTTTTAAGTGCATAAAAAAATGCCCTAAGCCCGAAACCCTGAAAGGAAAAATGGAAAAATAGATGAAAGTTATTCTGCAAATATTGGTCTTACTGCTTTTGGGAGGTGTGCTTATTTTCCTGTTTTATAATGCTTTCCTATCTTTTGCTATGAATAAAGATGACTGCTCTGTAACTTCAATTCCGCAAAAGGAAAGCAGGCAATTTAATAAGCATACCCTAAACTCTGAGCGCCAGGATAAAATTCCAACCCCTAAAAAAAATGAATTCTCATCTACAATAAGAACTCAGTCCCAAAATATTAAAACTGAACCATCTTCTACTCAAACGCAAGCTAAAACTTCCCTCTCCGAACTTCCTCTTGAGAATAAACTTTTGTCTACTGAACCATCAGAAACAACCAATCCCTCCCCTAAAACTATCTACCAAGTAAATAAAGATCTCTGTATTGGCTGTAAACTCTGTATCCGCTATTGTCCTGAAGGTGCTATCTATATTAAAAACGGAAAAGCTGTAATTGATACTACAAAATGCACTGCTTGTGGAATCTGCTCTGATGGAAACAATAAAAACTTTACGGGTTGCCCGGTTGGCGCTGTGTTTTCAGGAAAGTTATGAAGTGCTGGAGTGCAGGAGTGCTGGAGTGCTGGAGTGCTGAAGTTAGTGAAAAAGTGAAACATGTTCTGAACTTCCCCCAGATATTCTTGTAAATCTCAAATCTGCGTAATCTGCGTAATCTGCGTGAGAATTATTCTGCGTAATCTGCGTGAGAATTATTCTGCGTAATCTGCGTGAAATTATCTCAGGACAAAAAAATAACTTGCCAAAATCCTCATCTCCTTTATTATGTCTTTATGATGAAAAATTCCAAAATGATATTTAAAAAACTTAATTCCTTAGGAGGAAAAATGAAAAAGCTACTTTTCTTATTTACACTAACCATACTGGTTATGGGTATGGCTTGGGCACAAACAGCGTTTACTGCAACTTACACATTTGGTACGGCTGGTAATGTACAAAGTTTTCCTTATAATGGCACTTCTTACGATGGAATAGTAATGGGAACTATTGATAAGGTAACTGTTTCCACTTCTTCAAGCAGTGGAAACTTTAGAGCTACTAATTGGCCACTTGGAGCGACTAATGGTAGCGATATTTTTACAGGCTCTGTTGATCCTAGTAAGTATATTGGCTTCACTATTTCAGCAGCATCGGGTTATAAATTTACTATTTCAACTATTCAGTTTGGAATTGGTAGAAGTGGAACAGGAATCAGACAAAGCCAATGGAGAGGTAGTTATGATAATTATGGTTCCATATTAAATAATTATACTACTTTAAATACAAGTTTAACTAATACATCAGGTGTATTAACAAATCCTGACCTAAATTCATCTTGGACAGGAAATGTGTTGACCCTTGGTTCTGATTATGCCAATATTACAACCAATTGCGGGTTCAGGTTATATATGTACAATGCTGAAGCTACAGCTGGGACAGCTGGTTTACAGGGACCAATTACGATTACTGGAACTTTTGAATTATCAGGTGGTGCTCCTACAGTTGCAACTCCCATAATTTCTCCTTCTACAGGGACTTTCTACTCTCCTTTTAATGCTTCAATCTCTTGTACAACGGAGGGAGCAACTATTTATTATACTACCGATAGTTCTGATCCGGATGAGACAGATACAGAATATACAACTCCTATCTATATTAGTCAAACCACAACTCTAAAGGCAATTGCTTATGCTGAGGGATATGATCCAAGCCCTATTGCTACAGCGGTTTATACATTTCCTGAAATAACTGAAGTAGCTGATATTGCTACCTTAAGAAATCAACCCACTGGAAATAATGTTTATCGTTTAACCGGAGAAGCGATTCTTACTTTCCAACAGAATTTATATTATCATCCCAAATGGGTTCAGGATGCATTTGCCGCTATTTATATTTATGATACTGCTGGAAAGATAACTACTGAGTATAATATGGGAGATGGAATAACCGGCTTAATTGGAACTCTTTCCACTTATAACAGTTTACTGGAATTTGTTCCAGTAGCTGATCCCGGACCTGCTACTTCAACCGGGAATACTATTGTACCTGAAGAAAGAACTCTTGCCAGTTTAACCAGTGCAGATCAATCCAAGCTGATTAAGGTATATAATGTTACTTTAGGTACTACCGGTAACTTTTCCTCAAGTGCACAGAATATTCCTGCTACCCAAGGTGAAACAACTTTAACTTTAAGAACATTAACTTCCACTGACTATAACGGACAACCCATTCCTCAAACTCCTCAAAATATAACTTGTTTGGTGGGCCAATATAATGCCGATATGCAAATTACTCCCCGTTTTTTAGCTGATTTTGAAGAAGCATTTGACTTTCTTGAAGATACTCCCATAACCATAAACGGATTGACTGTTGTTATTTCCGGTGGAAATGCCAATTTAGGTAGTGGTGAAATCCCTCCTATTCCTAATCAAAATGTAACCTTCACCACTTTATCTTTTGTTTTGGATAACAGCATCCCTGAATGGAATATAACCATTACTCCCGGTGCAGCTTACGGTGCTTATTATCAGAACGGAAGCTGGCATACTGTTACAGGAACTGCAGAACAGATTGTCTTCAACATTACTTTTGCCAAAGGTAAAGGTGAAGAAGAAATTCCCATTGTCTTAGGAGAACAGGATCCTACATTGCCGGTAGAATTGAGTAATTTTACTGCAGTGCTTACTTCCGATATGTATGTGATGATTAAATGGATAGCAGAATCGGAGACCAATCATTCCGGTTATAATATTCTGCGAGCAGAAAAGAAAGACCTGGCTGCCGCTCAAAGAATAAACGCGCAAATAATTGACGAAGGTATTGCCACGGGAACTCAGATAAGTTATACCTACACTGATTTTGAGGCATATACCAATATGGTGTATTATTATTGGCTGGAAAGTGTTTCTCTGGATGGAGTAAGTGCTTTCTATGGTCCTATAACAGTCACCATTGGTGATCCAACTCAAGAACCGATTCCTCCTGCAGTCAAGATTTCTACCCAACTGCTAAATGCCTATCCTAATCCTTTCAATCCGAATACCAATATCCGTTATTCCCTTAAGGAGGCAGGAAAAGTGAAGATTGATATTTATAATCTGAAAGGACAGATTATTCGCACTTTAACTGCTGAACACAATATCCCCGGTTTTTATCAAATTGCCTGGGATGGTTGTGATGCAAACGGTAAATCGGTTGCCAGTGGGATTTATATGTATCGGATGACCAGTGGAAACTATAGCTGCGCAAAAAAGATGGTGCTGGCAAAGTAAGGTTAACTGGTTAACAAAAGAATTTAAAAGTCGGAGCTAAGTAATAAGCTCCGACTTTTTTTTCGGAACATTAGTACGGGAGTGCAAAGTGCGGAAGTTCAAAGTGCAGGAGTTCAAAGTGCAGGAGTTCAAAGTGCGGGAGTTCAAAGTGCGGGAGTTCAAAGTGCGGGAGTTCAAAGTTCTTAGTGCTGGAGTTCAAAGTTCTTAGTGCTGGAGTTAATGAAAAGGTGAAACCTGCTATGAACTTTCCCTATTATTCTTGTTAATCTTAAATCTGCGTAATCTGCGTAATCTGCGTGAGAATTATTCTGCGTAATCTGCGTGAGAATTATTCTGCGTAATCTGCGTGAGAATTATTCTGCTAAATCTGCATGAACTTACATTTTTCAACTTGACAAATAGTAACTGCCTATTTCTATAAAATTCAGTTGCTGAATATCATTTTTTCTAAAATATACTTCAGCGTCATAACTCATTATTTATAAATAAGATATTGACTTAAGAAAATAGAGGTTTGAAGATGTTTTCATCTATTCGCAAAAGAAACGGTTCTATCGTTCCTTTTAAACAACAAAAAATAGCCAAAGCAATTGAAAGTGCAGGACTTGCCACAGGTGAATTCGGAAAAGATATTGCCGGAGTTTTAACCTTACGGGTTTTGAATTTGGCACAGCAGGTTATTCAAGATGAAATTCCTGAAGTGGAACAAATTCAAGATATTGTAGAAGAGGTTTTGCTTGCCTCACCTTATAAGAAGACCGCCAAAGCATATATTATCTATCGTGATCAGCATTCTCGGATTCGGGAACTTGTTTCCAAAGCTGGAGTGGATTTGATAGATCAATATTTGGACAAGTTGGATTGGCAGGTGAATGAAAATTCCAATATGGCATATTCTCTGCAGGGATTGAATAATTACATCGCTTCGGAAGTAAGTAAGACATACTGGCTGAATAAAATATATCCTCCGGAAATCAGGGAAGCACATTTAAGCGGGGATTTGCATATTCACGATTTGGGTCAACTTTCTGTTTATTGTGTAGGTTGGGATTTGATGGACCTTCTTTTAACGGGATTTTGCGGAGCGGAAGGCAAAGTGGAAAGTACTCCAGCCAAACATTTTAGAAGTGCATTAGGGCAAATTGTAAATTTCTTTTATACTTTGCAGGGTGAAGCAGCAGGCGCACAAGCATTTTCCAGTTTTGATACTCTTTTAGCACCCTTTATTTATTATGACCGTTTAAGTTATAAAGAAGTAAAACAGGCACTGCAGGAATTTGTTTTCAACATCAATGTTCCTACCAGGGTTGGTTTTCAGACCCCTTTTACCAATATCACTTTAGACCTGAAACCGCATCAGATTTATAAAGATCAGGCAGTTATCATTGGGGGCAAGCCAAGAGATAAAAATTACGGTGATTTTCAGGCAGAAATGGACATTTTAAACAAAGCATTTCTGGAAGTGATGATTGAAGGCGATGCTAAGGGTCGGGTTTTCACTTTTCCGATTCCCACCTATAATATAACTAAGGATTTTGAATGGGATAATCCTAATCTGGATTATTTATGGGAAGTAACTGCCAAATACGGTATTCCCTATTTTTCCAATTTCGTAAATTCCGATATGGACCCCAAAGATGCACGCAGTATGTGTTGTCGTTTGCGTTTGGATACCAGAAAACTGGAAACCAGGGGTGGCGGACTTTTTGGTGCTAATCCTTTAACCGGTTCCATCGGAGTGGTAACTATTAATTTACCTCGTATCGGTTATCTAGCAAAAACGGAAGAGGAATTTTTTCAGCTTTTGGAGGAGCGTTTACTGCTGGCAAAAAAATCCCTGGAAATAAAACGCAAGGTGCTGGAGAATTTTACTACCGGTGGACTTTATCCTTACACCAAGTTCTATCTGAAAAGCATTTATGAACGTTTTCAGCAATTCTGGAAAAACCATTTTTCCACTATCGGAATTATCGGTATGAACGAAGCGATGTTAAACTTTATGGATGAAAACTTGGGAACAAAGAAAGCTAATGCCTTTGCCTTAAAAATAATGGATTACCTGCGTAAGCGTTTACTGGAATTTCAGGAAGAAACCCAAAATAATTATAATCTGGAAGCAACTCCTGCCGAAGGAACAAGTTATCGTTTGGCGCTTTTGGATAGAAAACATTTTCCCGATATCATTTGTGCCAATTGTGATGCGGATTCACCTTTTTATACCAATAGCAGTCAATTGCCTGTAAACTTTTCGGATGATATCTTTGAGGTTTTGGATTTGCAGGATGAACTTCAGACCAAATATACCGGTGGAACGGTTTTACATATCTTCGGTGGAGAAAGAGTTGAATATGGACAAAGCATAAAAGCCCTGGTAAAAACAATCTGTGAGGGTTACCGTTTGCCCTATTTTACTTTTTCTCCAACCTTCAGTATTTGTCCTCAACATGGTTATTTGGATGGTGAACAACCAATTTGCCCTCTCTGTCAAAAAAAGACAGAGGTTTTTTCCCGAATTGTTGGCTATTTACGTCCCGTTTCTCAATGGAATGAAGGCAAGCAAGCAGAATTTAAGATGCGCACCAATTTTGATCTGCAAAAGAGCAAGAAAAAAGATAGTTCCGCAATTGCCAAAAGTCATTTTGCTTAGGACCAGATAATGAATATTGGAGGGTTGCAAAAATTTTCGCTGTTGGATTATCCGGGGCAGTTATCTGCTATTGTTTTTACGCAGGGCTGCAATTTTCGCTGTCCTTATTGTCATAATCCCGAACTTGTTGATCCCCAAAGATATAGCCCCTTGCTGGAAACAGAAAAGGTTCTGCGTTTTCTTTATCGTCGTCATAAGAAACTTTCCGCAGTAGTAGTTACAGGAGGTGAACCAACCTTGCAAGAAGACCTTATTCCTTTTCTAAAGTTAATAAAAGCACTGCATTACAAAATAAAATTGGATACTAACGGTTCTCGTCCTGAGGTCTTACGGGAAATCGTTAATCAAGGACTGGTGGATTATTTTGCGATGGACATAAAAGCCCCGTTGAAACTTTATAAAGTTATAACCAGAGCGGATTTGGAGGTAGGAACAATAGAAAAAAGTATGGAACTTATTCGCCGATCAGGAGTTGATTATGAATTCCGCACTACTTATTTTGATTTGCTTTTAAGCACTGATGACCTTGCTTCTATGCAAGATTTACTGAAGCCGGGCGATAAATTTATCATTCAACAATGCCATTACGGCAAGACCCTGGATGAAATCAAAAGAGAAGATATAGTAACCGGTTCTTTCTCTTTCAATGAAAATCCTGCCTGTCTATCGTTAATCCATTGGGGCACAGAACATAGCATAAAAATATCTTTGCGCAGTTATGAAAGTTAATATTGAGCACCTTCTGCCTTTTGTGGAAAAACCATCCAGATATATAGACAATGAAATTAATGCCTGGAGAAAGGATTTTCCCGCTTTTCAAGTCCATTTCGCTTTTGCTTTTCCCGATACTTATGAACTGGGAATTTCACATTTGGGCATAAAAATACTCTATTCCCTGATCAATGAATTGGATTATGCTATGGCAGACAGGTTTTATCTTCCCTGGATTGATTTGATTGATTTAATGAGGGAAGAGGAATTGGAACTTTTCGGTTGGGAAAGCAGAACGCAGGTTAAGGACTTTGACATCTTAGGAATTACCCTGCAAAGTGAACTTAATTACACTAATGTGCTGGAACTGATTAAGTTAAGCGGAATAGATATTCACAGTAGGCAACGGCAAGAAACAGACCCAATAATTCTGGCAGGAGGTCCTTGTACCGTAAATCCTTTACCTTTAGCTCCTTTTATAGATGTGTTTTTTATCGGGGAAGCGGAAGAAGGCATCATTCAAATTGCCGAAATTCTAAAAAACGAAAAGAAGCGTGCTGAACGAATTAAACAAATTTCCAAACTACCATCCTGTTATGTTCCTGCCCTGCATAATGGCATTGATCTTATTCATTGTCGTAAGTATACTGCTTTTCATACATCTAAATCACAACACAGTCCTCAATTACTTTCCTGGCAATTAGCTACTCATAATCGCTATGTATCTGAAATTATGAGAGGTTGCTCCCGGGGTTGCCGATTTTGTTTTGCCGGTTATTTTTATCGTCCTGTGCGGGAACGCGAACCCAATGCTATCATAGAAAATATCCTAAAAGAAATAAAAGCAAGCGGTTGGGACGAAGTTGGCTTGCTATCTCTTTCCAGCAGTGATTATTCTTGCATTCAAAATTTGCTATTACAGTTGCTGAAATTTATTGAGACCCAAAAAACCCATATTGCTCTTCCCTCTTTAAGAGTGGACACTTTGGATAAGGAAATCGGTCAAGCGCTTAAAAGTTTGGGCAGAGAGGGCTTAACTATAGCTCCTGAAGCTGGCTCTGAACATTTACGCCAGGTGATAAATAAAAACTTGAGCGAACAACAAATCCTGGCTGGAATTGAAACCGCATTAAAATTTGGCTGGCAAAAGATTAAGCTCTATTTTATGCTTGGTTTGCCAAGTGAAACGGAAGACGATATTGAAGCAATTATTAAGCTTATCCATAAAATCAATGAACAGGGAAAAAGGCGTCTACAAATAAATGTAACTCTTTCCCCTTTTGTCCCCAAACCGTTTACTCCTTTTCAGTGGTGTGCTATGGAAGATGCAGAATCGTTATTGAAAAAGGCAATCAAAATCAAATCCGCTTTTGCTAAAGCTAAAAATATCAAAATCCACTATCATACAATTGAAAATTCCCTTCTGGAAGCATTACTTAGCCGGGGTGACACAAAAATAGCGGAAGTTATTGAAGTCGCTTTTAACAAGGGTGCCCGTTTTGATGGTTGGAATGAATGTTTTAATTTTTCCTGGTGGCAGGAGGCAATAGCTGAATGTAACATTAACTTAAATATTTATTTGGGTTCACGCAATCCGCAAGACAAATTGCCCTGGGATTTTATTTCCCTGGGTATAGATAAGAATTTTCTGCTTTCCGAATGGGAAAAAGCAAAAGCGGGAATTCAAACACCCGATTGCAGAGAGCTTTGTTCTTCCTGCGGAATTTGCAATGAGGAAGTTCAAACTAAAACAGCAAAAGGTAGTTTGTTAGAAACAGATAACTTGCAGCAGAATAAGAAAATCCCGCTTTATCAAGCATCTCAATATAAATATCGGGTTTATTATCAAAAAACGGGACTTTTACGCTTTATTTCTCATTTGGATTGGATGCGTATGCTTTTCCGCAGAATATCCGTTTTAGAACTGAAAACTGTCTTTACACAAGGGTTTAATCCCCATCCCAAGGTTTCTTTATGTCCGCCTTTAGCAGTTGGAATTGAGGGTTTGGCAGAATATTTTGATCTCTCTTTTTATCAACCCTATCCAGCGGAACTAATTTTGCAGGAATTTAACAAAACCAAAATTCCTGATTTTACTGTAACTGCCGTTGAGCTCATAAAAACAAAAATTACTCCGCCAAGAACTGAATTGCTCAGCACTTTTTTCCCTGACTCCTTATATTTGCATATAAGAGATAAAATCAAATTCTTTAAGCTAAGTAAGATATTTACTTACACAAAAGGCACTCCTCCTAAAGTAAAAAACTATGATCTGAAAGAGATTATCGTTTCCATAAACCTAATCGGTAACGAACTACAACTGGAAAAATTGCTGGAAAGCCCTTCTGTATATGAAATTCTGCCTGCTGTTTTAACCCTGGAAAAAACAATGCTCTATCAGCAAAAAATTTACCGTAACGGCTTTCGCTAAATGAAAACAGGCAAAATAATTGATGTTAAATGCCGCTGTGGATACACCCTTTTTCGTTATTACAAAGCAGGAAAGGGACGCCTGATCAAATGCATAATAAGTAGATTAACTGAGGATTTTGTAGGACTGAAAGGTGCTGAAACTTTTTCTCGACCCAAGTGTCCAAAATGTGGTAAGGAACTGGGAATCATAAAGATGATTCACGGAGAGCCAGCTCTGAAACTTAACCAGGGAACGATTGAGACAATCCGACTGTAACTTCTTATTTCACAAAGAGAAAAGAGAGCAAAGTTTAATGAAGAATGTAAAATGTAGAATGTAAAATGTATGAGGTGTTGAGGTGTCCTTAAAATAGCGGACTAAAATTAAGGAGAAAAAAATGAACAAAAATTCTAATGAAAGGATGCAAGTCCGCTACAGCGATGCCTTCAAACTGAAGGTTGTACAGGATATCGAAAAAGGAAAGTTGACAATAAGTGAAGCTCGTCGTCTTTATGAAATTAATGGTACTAACACGGTCTATCGATGGCTGCGGAAGTACGGAAAAAACGATTTAATTCAAAAAGTTGTGAGGATCGAAATGAAAGACGAAAAAAGCCAACTCAAAAAAAAAGATGAACGGATCAGAGAATTGGAATCCGTTATTGCATCTCTAACTCTACATAACTTATGCTTGCTGGTTTGGAAAGAAGATATTGACAGCAAAAAAGGAAGCTGTTTACAGGTATTATTGATTTAATTGACAAAAGGTTCTAACTTATCATAAAAAAGAAGCAAGCCAGATAGAGAAAGAATTGAAGGGAGAAAAGACGATTAAAGTGTTGATTATGTAGGAAGGGACAAGAATAAAAAAAGGAGAAATAAAGAGAATGAAAGATAAAATAATTGCCAAACAAGACCTTATCCCGATTATAGAAGATATTGATGCAATCGGTTTTTATGGGATGTTGCCGAAACATATTAGAGGCGAATACGATGCTTCATTATTTGAGGTGGATGATGCCATAGATTGCAGGGATACATTTATCCAACAGGCATACGAGAATAATTTATTAAGTGATGAGCAGATAAGGGAAGTGAAGAAGATAGATGATTATATTTTGAGACATAGAGTTCCGGAGGAATTGGGGGAATTTAAGGAATGGCTGAAAGGACACCAGATATAAATCCTTTCTAATATATATCTGTGTTATCCGTGAAATCTGTGAGAGAAAAATGAAGAATGGAGAATTAAAAAAATTAAAAATTATAAATCTGTGAAATCTGTGTTATCTGTGAGAGATAATTCTATGTCGTTATAAGTCATAAGCGCCATCAAAGATATCAAAGCGCAAATGACCCCCGGACTTACAATGTTTCTATCTTGAAAATACAGTTATTTTGTCCAAACTACTTTGGATTCCTGCTTTCACAGGAATGACAAAGGTCTTTTCATTCCAAAAATGGTATTATACCGCTAATAAATCCTAAGTTCCATTCTCAATTCTCCATTTCCAATTGTCAATTAATTCTCTTTAGCTCTTTTCCTCTTTGTAAAATAATCCTCTTTCTTTTTTTATCTCTATGTTAGAAAGTTTCATTCTTCATTTTTATGCCAGATATTTTTTTACCGTAGCAATAAGTGAAGCAGTATCCAAGCCAGCCCAATGGTAGAGTTCATTTGCTTCTCCGGACAACGGGTATTGTGAAACCCCAATTTTAACTAATTTTGCACCCAGGAAATTGACGGCAAGAGCATCAGCAATAGAGGTTCCCAAGCCACCATTTACAGAATGATCTTCCACACTGAAAATTATACCTTTTCCAGCAGAAAACTTTACTTGAGCCAGGTCAAGATGCAAGGGTGCGGAAACATAAAGCAATTCAAGAAAAATACCTTCTTCGCGTAAGGTATCAACTGCCTTTACCGCTTTGGCAATAGGAGTTCCGCAAACCCACATACTGCCGTCATTTCCGTCTCTAAGAATATCTGCTTTACCGTAAATAAAGTTATAATCCACATCATATTGCAAAGTTCCGTCTAATTTTTTCAGCACGGGTAGTTTGGAGCGTCCCATTGTTACCAGATAATTTCCTGGTTTATTAATCAACCAGCGGATAATTCTATCAGTTTGATTGGCGTCTGCAGGAAAGATAAGTTTAAAGCCAAAGAGGTTTCTGGTTAAAGAAATATAGTCAATACACTGATGGGTCTTTCCGTCTGCACCTACATCTATGCCTGTATGTGTAACAACTGTTTTCAGATTGGTTTGATTGATATCGTTAAGCCGTTGATTATTATAGACCTCTGCAATACCGAAAACACCAAAATCACTCCAGAAGGTCTGAATTCCACAAAGAGAAAGAGCTCCTCCCATCACGCAAGTATGCTGTTCCATAATCCCGCACTGGAAAAAGTTTTGGGGACTTACCTGGGCAAATTCTTCCGTCTTTACGCTTGTAGCCAAATCGCAATCCAAAACCACAATTGGCGTTTTGGCATTAGCATTTACTTTGGCTAAATCGGCAATTGTTTTTCCCCAGGCGCTTCTGCAATCGTTATCTGTTTCATACCGAACGGGCTTGCCTATTGTAAAATCGGGCTCAAAAGCAAAACTGATTTGCGGGTTATGTTCCGGCTTAAATTCCGAGCGCAGTTTACGGTATTTTTTCAGCTCATTCTCTGTTCCCAATTCCTTCAAGGCGTTTTCCAATTGAGCTTCGGACAAAGCAGAACCGTGATATTGGGCATTATTTTCCATAAATGACACACCTTTACCCATTACCGCATGTGCCAGAATCATTGTCGGTTGCTGAAAAGCACGTGCATTATCAAGGGCAGTAAGAATAAGAGGAATATTGTGACCATCAACTTCCATCACTTTCCAGCCATCTGATTCCCAGTTTTTTCGGATATTTTGAGGCATAACATTATGGATGGAACCGCTTATCTGCAATTGATTATAGTCAATAATAGCGATAATATTATTTAGGCAATATTTTACTGCAAAGCGTCTTGCCTCGCTAATCTGACCTTTTTGCTGTTCTCCGTCACCCATAAAAACATAAACATTGTAGGGAATTTTGTTTATCCGGGAAGCAAGTGCAAAGCCAGTTCCGGCAGATAAACCCTGACCTAAATTCCCACTACTCCATTCCACCCCCGGAACTCTGCGTTCCGTATGACCTTCAAAAATACTTCCCGTAAGCCGATATTGAGCGATTGCTTCGTCCAGATCAAAATAGCCCAGAAGTCCAAGAGCACTGAAAACAGCGGGAGAAATATGTCCATTGCTGATTATAACTCTATCTCTATCTGGCATTTGGGGTTGAGCAGGATTATGTTTTATTGTATTATACACGCACAAAAGAAGGTCAATTGAGGACATTGAACCGCCAGGATGACCCGAACCGGCAAGAGTTGTCATTGTTAAAATTGCTTTTCTGGCTTCATTTGCCTGTGTTTTAATAGTATTAATCAATTCCTGAATATCGGTTTTCATTTGTTTTCCTTATCTTCTATTTTTCTCTTGCAAAAAAGTTTATCCCCTTCACCAATTCATTTTTTGATGAAGGGGAATAAAAAATGGTGGAGCATAGCGGGATCGAACCGCTGACCTCATGACTGCCAGTCATGCGCTCTCCCAGCTGAGCTAATGCCCCAACAGAAAAATCACTTTATATGAGTGCATTGCCTGCAAAGGGCAAAATTCTGTCAAGCAGAAACTACAGCATTTTTACTTAATTATTCTGTAACTTACTGTCGGATTGTCAATTGAAAAACTAATATTTCTCTATATTAACTGCATTGGGGTAGTATTGATTTAATTTCATCTTCTAACAGGAAAATAGAGGGTGGAAAGGGTTTTCTTTACTCTGGAAACTAAAGATTGCGTATGGAATTTATACTTCAGGCAATTGCTACCTTTGTAAAAATCAGTATAATATATACTAATTTTCCTATTAGCCATTAGCCAAAATCGTTAATCTGTCCTTAATCAAGTGTTAATCAAGCGTTAATAATTAACGCTTGATTAATGTATGATTAACTATTGATTGACGACTTCACCTTACAACTAATATGAGGTTGAGAAAGTGAAATCTTCCGCACACTATAACTCCAATTCCATATTTCCCTTATGACTAATTTTTGCGGTAAGGGAGCAAAATAACGGATAAACCGAATTATTTCCGCTTACATCCAACTCAGCATTATCGTTAAACCTAACCTTTCACTAAAGAATCAAAATAACGGAGATACGGAGTCCTCGCTTTCCATATCCAATCCGGCAGTTCTTTTCCAATAAACATTTTGGTAATGCAATAGCTTGGCAGAAGGTTAAACAATGAGAATAGTGTTTTCCCAAAAATAAAGCGGAGGAACAGCGTCCTCCGTCTACACAACGAAATGGCTAGTAAAGGGTATAAGTACCCCCCTACCAGAGATTATAAATTGCACTAAGCAAAAACTGGTAAAAGAAAAAATAAAAAAATATATAAATGGGTGTTATTGAGACAGGTAGAGGGA
>Ga0116183_1003777_pt1 | contig 15208 bp, 14 predicted proteins | sample AD_UKC078_MetaG_FD_89753 | JGI IMG/M metagenome (GOLD analysis project Ga0116183, IMG submission 89753) | Active sludge microbial communities of municipal wastewater-treating anaerobic digesters from USA - AD_UKC078_MetaG | ecosystem: Engineered > Bioreactor > Anaerobic > Digestate | place: USA... | reverse complement strand
TTGACAGCGAACTCGGTGACCAGGTTGATCACCATCGTGCCTCCCAGGACGATGTAGTCCATGACGCCAAGGCGTACCAAGGCATCACCCCACCAGGTGGAGAGGGGGGTGAAGATCGCGTAGTAGATGCCCAGCTGCATCATCGCCTTGGGAACGTTGTTGGCACTCTTGAAGGTGAACCGTCGGTTGACGGTGAAGTTGTAGAGGACACTTGCGATGAGGGCGGTGAGGTAACTGGGCCAGTAGGGGAGGTGGAACACCTCCTCAAGCAGGGCGAAGACCAGGACCTGGATGATCCCTGCACTGATGGAGAAGAGGACGAATTTGATGACCTGGGCCAGGTTCTCCTCTTTGCTCAGGGGTGTGGGGTGTTGTTCGCTCATGGTCACCTCCTCCTACAGGCCGTTGAGGGCCGCAAAGTGTTTTTTGTTGCTGTCGTACAGCTTGGTATAGACCGCGTAGGTGCGATCATAGACGGCTTTGTTCGCTGTGTTCGGCTCGTAGAGCGCTCCCAATGGGATCGCTGCAGTCGCCTCATCGACGCTCTTGTAGATGCCGAGCCCCTGGGCGGCCAGCATGGCTGCGCCGAGCGCCCCGACATTCTGGGGGTCGGCGATCGTCTGGATCTTGCGGCCGAGGATGTCGCTGAGGATCTGGCTGGCCATCGGCATGCAGCGCGGCAAGCCGCTACGGGAGGATTCAGAGTACATACGGTGCGGCACCTGCAGCATCTTCATGTTCAACGAGCCGCTGGGTGAATACCGCTATGTTGATGCCAAAGAGCACAGGAGGAAAGAGGACTGGGCCCATCAGGTCAAGCGGTTGCTGGATGAGGATTATCCCGATGCAACAGTTGTCAGGCTGGTCATGGACAACCTGAACACCCATAAGATCGGCTCATTGTATTCAACGTTTCCCCCCGAGGAAGCTATCAGGTTGGCATCAAGGCTGGAGATACACTATACCCCAAAGCATGGCAGTTGGTTGAATATGGCAGAATGTGAACTTGCTGCCCTCACTGCTCAGTGCATCGCAACAAGAAGGTTACCTGATCTTCAGACGGTACAGAAGGAGGTGTCAGCGTGGGGAAGAGACAGGAACATCAAGCAGAAAGGAATTGACTGGCAGTTCACCACAGCTGATGCGAGGGTGAAACTCAAACGGCTTTATCCAATAATCGAGGAATAGGTTTAAGTGTTACACGATACTAGTGCTGTTTGTAGTGAACAGAAGCCCTGACAAAACGATGGATATCGATCTGAACCTCAGTGGGTTCGAAGGCAACCCTCGGGTAATCGAGCACGTTGTCCTTGACCATAGCGACCCAAAAGCTGTGAATACTAGTCAACAGCCCGATGAGGTGGTACCGAGGACCATTACGCCGACCGACGGCACACTCCAAGGCTTGCAAGCTCCTGTGTTGTCATGGAACATGGTTCGAATCGCCTTGTAATACAACGAGCATGGGATACTGCAAAGAGTAGAAGATTGGCTCAGTGCTCCAGGAAAAACAGCTCTTCTCACAGTCGGGCTCTTGTATGGAAACTTCATGTTTTGGAGAGCAAAGACTCAATTGTGTGAAGAGCGCGTTTCTTAAAGATTAGACTTTTCGGCGGGTACAGCGCTCACTTCCGAGTTTTTTTTCGATAAGACTCCAAACCTCGGTGCTCTCTTCACATGCTTCATGGGGGAGTAGAAATGCCCTGTCTTGGGTGATAAAGAGATAAATTGCATCTTTCTCATGGTAGGCATGAAAGACGTCCTTCCACTGATACGCAACCTGCTCACTCTCATTGGTTATTTCAATCTGGTCAGAGGAGTCGTTGAGTTTCAGGGTATAAACCAGACGTGGCGGATCGAGGTTCTGTAATTTTACTTGCTTGCGCACCGAGGAGAAAAAGGAGGTCAAGTATACTACCGGCACACCTAGGCCTACGAAGAGCAGGACTACACCCAATAAAAGAGCCCCATCTACGGTATGCATGATAAAGCTGACGGTCGCTGCAACGGTGAGGATGGAGGCGAATATGAGAGGACTTTTATACAGTTTCAGGCGCTTGAGCGTATTGAAGATGAGAAAGTCCTTGAAGTGTTGCTCACTGAGCCAAACTGCTATTGTCATGAAATTATTGTACCATAGGTCGATTGTTCTTTACATTTTGTTTTTCAACATCTTGACGGTAGTGTGATACGATATGCCCATGGACATAACTGGTAAGCGAAGGTTTCATCTGAACCTCTTTCACAGGATATTCCTCTTTCTCATTATCTTTGTCCTTTGTATATTCCTGCAATTGGGCATTTCTGCCTATCAGGTGAAAGCTGTGATGGATCCAATCCAGAAAAGCGCTACAAATGTGCAGATGATCAGCTTGTTACTCAACTCTGTAGTGCAAGTGCGAGACGCCCTCTCTTCCTACCGCTGGGACTTTGGTGATGCCGCTACTCTGATATCTACTCTACGAAGAGAGAAGCAAGCAGCTGATCACAGTCTGATACGAATTGATAGTTCATTAGCAAGTATCGGGGCTGAGCAATACCTTCTTGTGAGTGCGGTGAACAATACCTACAAGAACTGCAGCGATTTTCAGGTGTTGCTACAGGATTTGTTGATCAAAGGAGATATCGACAAGGCCTCAGAGCTGTACTATACCGACCTCGAACCCTGCTTAAACCATCTCTATCAATATATGCAACAGCTCATGGAGCGTGCGATAATGGATAACCAATCCACCCACGACCAGCTGGTACAGCTCAACGGAAGGCTCAATTCACTCTATACCCTGATGGTGGTGGTGATGTTGGTCTTTGGATTTGCAACCTTCATGGAGATCATCCGAATGCTCTCCATCGTGCAGGAGATGGCTCGCTCCTCAAAAGCCATCACCTCAGGCGACTATGATGGACCGGAGATTTTGGAGCACCGCCGAGATGAGATAGGCGATATGGCTCGAGCCTTCAATGAGATGAAGCGAGCGATGAAAAATCAGGTGCAATTGCTACAGGCCAACAATGAGATGGCCAAGGAGATCTACCGAAAGGATACGGAGGCCCTTGCGATGCAAAACCTCCTTCAACAAGAAAAGATGCAACAATTGAGAAGCCAGATAAACCCTCACTTTCTCTTCAATACCATCAATATAATCAAGTATACAGCCCAAGAGGAGCATGCAGAGAAGACAGACGCACTGCTCTCCTCACTGAGCCGAGTCTTTCGCTACTCTTTAGAGAACAACGAGGTGTTGGTCCCGGTTTCTCGGGAAATTCGTATTGTTGATGAGTATTACAGTCTCTATAAAGCCCGATTTGAAGAGAAAATCTCTCTGAAATGGAACATCGATCGCTCACTGGTACTCACCGATACACTGGTCCCCTCCTTCTTCTTCCAGCCGTTGGTCGAGAATGCGTTCAAACACGGTCTCGGGCCAAAGGAGCATGCAGGCACTGTTTCACTCTCTCTTACGGAGGAAGAGGGGATGCTCAGTGTCCTGGTTGAGGATGACGGGGTAGGGATGGATGAAGATCAACTTACAAAAATCCGATCTCGGCTACTTGATCCGCCAATGGAGGGAGAGCATATTGGTCTCTACTCAGTTTGTGCGCGCCTGAAGCTAATCGATGACCGTTGCAGCTTTGAAGTCACTTCCCAGCAGGGCAGGGGCACATCTATTCACATCAAGATGCCTTTGATGATCCAGGATGAGGAACAAGAGTATGATTAAGATATTGATTGCCGATGATGAGAGCATCGAACGAGAGATTCTTTACAGGATTCTCTCAGACAACCCTCTCTTTCAACTCTATCAGGCGGATAATGGACGATTAGCTGTCGACTTTGCCCAGCTTTATGATGTGGATATTGTGCTCATGGATATCGAAATGCCGGCTCTCAACGGCATCGAGGCCACCCGACAGATTTTGAAGGTAAAGCCCTCTTGTCGCATCATTTTTATTACTGCCTACAGTGTCTTCTCCTACGCTCGGGAGGCAGTGACGCTGGGTGCTATCGATTATATTCTGAAGCCAGTTGATAAAAGCGATGTTCTGCGGGCGGTGGATCGGGCAGTCAGTCAGCTGGAAGCTGAAAGCCAGCTTAAGGCCGCCGTCCCTGAAGCCAAGAAGCTTGCAGATGATGAGGAGACTGAGGCAGCCGCCCTGATGGTGAACAAGGTGAAGAAGTATCTGAAGCATAGCTACATGAACTATGACCTCTCCTTGGATTCGGTGAGCAGTCTCCTGCATATCAACTCATCGTATTTAAGCAGTATCTTCAAACGATGTACTGGGATCAACTTCCTTGACTACATCACTGACCTAAGGATAGGAACTGCCAAAGAGCAGCTCAGCGATCCCTTTAAATCAATCTCTGAAATTGCTTCTTTGGTTGGATATAGCAGCCCCAGTTACTTCTGCCGAGCCTTTAAGAAAAATACTGGGCTTTCTCCAACGGAGTACCGCAAGCAATTAGGAGGAGGTGCAGGCGAATGAAGAAAATAGGAGTGCTGTTGGTCCTTATTCTGATTCTCACCGTGATCTTTTTTGCCTGTAGAAAAGAGGAACCCAGTTACCCGGAGTTGATCCGTGAGCATCAAACCAAATACGTCATACCAAAGGTAAGCGGGTGTCCTCTAGCATAGCGCATGGAGGATAGGCCATGAGAAAATACAAAATATACCCGCAAGAGCTCAAGGAAGAGATAATCAGCAGGTTCAGGCAGTCGGGATTGTCGCAGACCAAGTTCTGCAACCTGGACGAGGTGCCGATAACCAATTCCACACTCAGTGAATGGCTGAGGAATGCCGGGTTCGACAAGTTCGGGCTACCTTTTCCAAAGAGGCAGGAGCCGGCCCAGCCAGCACTGAACATGGTCTGCTACAACGTGGGAGGGGATTCAAGGCGCAGAAGCAATGAGGGGGACCCCCAGCAGCCCTCCCTCGCCCAGATGGTCGCATTTCACCAAGAGATACAGGATATTTGCATTGAGCTGTACCGTCTGGCTTGCTCCAAGGAGAGCATCACCCTGCTCAGGCGCATCAAGGAGGTGTTGTGATGGCATTGCCGTTTGACACAAGCCTTGAAGGCAAGAAGATCTTTTTACGCGTCGGTCCCACCGATTTCCGGCGCGGGGTCCGCGGCATGGTCTCACTGGTGGTGGGAGCGATGAACATGGGGATGGATGAGCAATCGATGTTCGTGTTCTGCTCCACCAGCAAAAAGCAGATACGCATCGTCTACTGCGAGGGGGCCGGGTGCTGGATGCTGGCCCGTTCCATACGCTATGGGTGCTACAGCTGGCCGATGGACGGTGATGCTGCGGCACAGATGGCGGAGGAGGACCTGAGGAACCTGCTGACTGATCCTGTTCCGCTTGGTCATCTGAAGGCGCGCGGCCTTGTGACCAGGATGGACCTGCATATCTGAAAAAAAGTATGGATATTTTTATATTGTGGAAAGGATTGGATGATCCTACAATGGCCTTCCAAGCCTTGTTTTCTGCGTTTTGGTGTTTTTACTGTGACAGATCCGTATGGGGGGCATGGAGCCCTTACAGTCTGTTTCTGGATGGGTTTTTTAGAGGCTTTGAGACACTTAAAACATTGCTGTAAAATGACTTATATTGACTTATCCTGCATTCTTGTGATACAGTCTCCCCATGACCAATGAAGAGGAAATCACCCGGCTGAGGATGCGTGTCACCGAGCTGGAGAAGCAGAACAAGAAGAACCAGAGGCAGATCGCCTCACTGACGCAGAAGAACTCCGATCTTGAGGAGGATGTGCAGGTGCTCTCCAGGGCGGTGCGAGCGGGTGAGGAGAAGCTGAGACTCAGCCTCTTCCTCAGGTTCGGCAGTTCCAGCGAGAAATACCGCAAGCTCTTCAACATACCCGTCGAGCTCCTTTCCAAGGAAGAGGAAGGATCCCTCAGCGAGGAGGAGAGGAAGGTCCTCGACCAAGCCAAGGCATTGGTCGAGCAGCAGACCGCCAAGGCAGCTGCCGTTTCTCAGAAGAAGGGGAGCAGAGACAGGAACCCTGAAAGCCGCAAACGAGGCAACGGCTGCGGGCGGCAGAGTTTCGACCCCTCATATCCCAGGGAGGTTGAGCATTTCCACCTCCCCGATCATTGCCCCCATTGTGGAACCGGCATCAACAATCTCAACAGTCCCGACACCCATGAGTACATTGAGCTGATTAAGGACAGCCTGCGCATCGTCAGGCAGATGAAGGACAAGGGCTACTGTTCCAACTGCGGCCAAAGCTATGACGCAGACGGCGCCAGAAAGCGCAACATCATCACCGCATCGGCCCCCGAGCGCTTCATCCCCGGCGGCCTTGCCGGCAACAATCTCATAGCCACCTCACTGGTTGACAAGTTCTTCTACGGGCTGTCGGTGACCAGGATATCCAAGCGGTTCAGGAACCTGGGTGTAGAGCTGAGCGAGCAGAATTTTGCCAACTGGCACCTGCGTGCCGGTTCGGAGCTCAAGCCGGTGGCACAGGCGATCAGGGACTTCATCCTCACCCAGCCTGCAATAAACGCAGATGAATCGACTTTGCAAGTTCTGGCCGAGCAAGGACGCAGCGACAATCTGAAGTCCTGGATGTGGGTCCTGTGCAGTGCGACCCCCCACAAACCGGCCGCTTATTTCCAGTATGACGTATCGCGCTCCAGTGATGTGTTGAAGGGCATGGTGGGCGGCTACAACGGATATCTGCAGGCTGACGCCTACTCTGGCTACCAGGCCGGCAGACAGGATTACCAATTCACCCTCGCACTCTGTGCTGCCCATCTACGCCGAAAATACATAGACGCCCAGAAGGCCGGTGCCTACAAGGAGGATTCACCCGGGTTCATCACCCTTGACAGGATCCTCACCACCATCGGCAGGATCTACAGCATCGACAAGACTTATCGCCGTCGGTGGCTGGAAGAAAAAAGCATCAGCGAACAGCGGTTCATCACCCTGCGAAGACAGGAGTCGATGCCTCTGTTCGAGAAGCTCTCCAAGTGGGTCAGAGGCCGTTACAACCTCCATAACGATGACAAGCTCATCATGGAGGGCCTGGATTACTATCTCAACAACGAGATGCTGTTTAGGTCCTACCTTGGCTGCGCCAACCTGAACCCAGATAATTCGAGGGTCGAGAGGATTATACGCGCTTTCAGTACAATAAGGATGAACTCCCTGTTCGCAGGGTGCCCCGACGGGGCGCACACCTTTGCAACCCTCCAGTCCATCATCCAGACAGCCAACCTGTGGGACCTGGACCTCTATGGGTATGTCTCCTACCTGCTCGGCGAGATGGCCAGGATACGCAGTCTGAGTGCCGGGTCGGTCGATTACAGCCAGTACCTGCCCTGGAACCTCAGTCCAAGGCTTCGTGAGGAAATGGCTGTCCATTCCATCTCAATCAAGAAGAAAAAGCAAATCTAGGTCTTCTCCATCTCTTCTTCAATGACTCTTCCAAGCCCCTGTAAGCTCAACAGGGGGCGATTGAGTGCCTCATCACCTCAAATACAACCATACTGGAAGCCTTGGTTGTGTTGCTAGGACGTATTTGGTTTGATGCTCACCTTGCTATCGGACCATAACACTCGTATGATGGATGGAGCATCATAATCATTTGAAGGGGTGTCCATGCTCAAGCACCTGTTCTCGACGTTCCCAATTCTTGCTCTGTTTCTTGTCGGCTATGGACTGAAGCGGTTCCAGTTTTTCAAGGAAGGAACGATCGACGATATCAAACAGTTCGTCACCAACATCGCACTCCCTGCGCTGTTGTTCAATTCGTTCCTTACCCTCTCCATCGAAGCCAAGTATGTGTACTTGGTTGTGGTGATCTTCCTGTTGTGTCTGGGTATGTTGCTCCTTGGGAAGGGCGTCCGAAAGCTTCTGCATATCAAGTCTTCCTATTTTGCCTTCATGATGAGCGGCTTTGAGATGGGGATGTTCGGCTATGCGATGTTCATCTCCCTCTATGGCAACGACGAAGTAGGCAAGATAGCCTTCATGGATATCGGCCAGGTCCTGTTTGTCTTCACGATTCTGATGACACTCCTCTTGCAGCTTCGGGATGGTAAGCAGAGTTCGCGCATAGTATGGAGACGGATTGTACTCTCTCCGATCATCCTGGCGATGGCTTCCGGTATCCTCATAGGACAGCTGAAAGGCCGCCTTCCTTCCAATGAGGTGTTCAATGCCATCGGTTCGTTCATTACGTTGGTCGGGTCGGTAACCGTTCCCCTGATTGCCATCACCATCGGATATGGCTTGGATATCAGTCGGAAGGGGATTGGGCTTCCAATGCTCACCATAGCCTTGCGAAAGGTGTTGTTGATGCTCTGTGCGTTGATTATCAACCGCTTCCTCATCCAAGGCTGGCTTGGCATGGGACCCATGTACGGGAATGCCCTGTTCATCATGCTGCTCACCCCGCCTCCCTTCGTCATCTCGGTATTTGCAAGGAATGACAACAAGCAGGACGTCCGGTATATCAATCAGACCCTCTCCCTCGACTGTCTTATCTCCACGGTCCTCTCCATTCTAGCAGCGGCCATTGGTGCATAGCGGATTGCTTTGGACATCTGTCCAATAATCTCTTGTACCTCTGAGGCTTCCAATGCTATTGTTCTGATAAGGTTTTATGGAAAAGTGTGGGAAAAATACGCTTCCTGTTCCCATAAGACCTCTGATTTGGACGGATATTGATGAGTATGGTCGGATTTGTTCACGTCCCTCGGATGATACTTTGAGCATCTATGGATTTTGCTGGAGGTTGCAGGAATGTATACACTGTTCATCATTGATGATGAATCTCTCATTCTCAAGGGAATTTTGAATATCATAGATTGGAAGGAGTATGGATTTACCGACATCCGAACCTTCTCAAACCCATTGAAGGCTCATAAGGCGATTCTGGAAAATCCTCCGGACGTTGTGCTATCGGACATCAAAATGCCGATGATGACCGGCCTCGATCTCCTTCAGATATGCAGGCAGGCGAACCTGCAAACTCTTTTTGTTCTCGTTACTGCATACTCGGAGTTTGAATATGCGAAGAAGGCAGTGGAGAGCGGTGCCTTTTCCTATGTGCTGAAGCCCTTGGACAAGGCTTTGATGCTCTCATTGGCTGAGAAGCTGCAAAACTCGCTTGATATAAGGTGCAATGCAGAGCTGGAAAACACGGTAAGAACCCTGGTTCTCCAGGCGTTGACCACCGGTACCCAATCGGCTGGCGGGGTATTGAAGAACATCGCATATCTGAACCACCCGTATAGAATCTGTTTTACCTCATACAAACCGAAGTCCGATGGGATTTGGTTTGAGATCTATGATGATCTGTACATCGGAATTCTTGCCGATGGCAGGAGGGTGAGGATTGAGGGTCCGGCGGGTTTAAGCCGCGTAGCAGACGAAACCAACCAGTTGTTTGCAAGAATCCGGGAAGCTCTTACTGCCTATTACACGCTTAGGTTTCTTGGAAGGAGTTCGGGTATACTGGAGTTCAAGGCAGGGGATGTGAAATCACCCAAGTATTTGGAAGAGATCCTGAGGGCGATAAGCCTCAAGAACTACAAACGGGTGGAAGCGCTGCTTCCGTTGCTCAAGCAAGAGCTGGACGACTCGTGTACCCAACTCGATGAGATGACCTTCATCTACAACAATATTCTCTCCGCACTCTGCGCCAAGGGTGGGGACATCTCGTTCGGAGAGGAGATCCGTCCCTTCGGCAACTGCCTCTCCATGTACAGCGTCTTACATGATACCCAGACGATGTTCAAAGGCCTTCAGGCACTGGTTGGGAGTGCGATAAGCGAAAAGGATGGGAATGTCCAGGACACGACTGCCTTGGTCCGTGGTGCAATCCAATACCTTGATGAGCATTTCACCATCCCAATCACGTTGGAGCAGACCGCCGAGAAGTTCAATATCAGCATTTCCCACCTGAGCAGGCAGTTCAAGCTGGTGACAGGCAAGAACTTCTCCGATTATATCAAGGAGAAGCGGATAGCCTACGCCTGCAAGCTCCTGGAAACAACCGAGCTGCATATTGGAGACATTGGGGCGTTGTGCGGCTACGAGGATTATTTTCACTTCTCCAAGGTCTTCAAGAAGACCACCGGGCTCACCCCTTCGAAGTATAGGGAGTCCAGATAGGATGAAAACCAAACGTAATGGCTATTCCATTGTGAGGTTGATATCAACTTCAATCCAACTCCTCTACCTGGCTACCGTCTTTCTTTCCCTCTTCTATTTCACGTATTTCACCAAGTCCAACTACTCAAAGTCATTGGAGTACTACAAGCAGGTTGCCTTGGACGCGGTGAAAACCATCTCCTTCAATATCGACTCCACAATCAAGCAGCTGGAGTCCATTGTTTACGAGGCGAGCAATACACCGATATGGTTTACGGAGAGTCCCTATGAGCACATGCTCTATGCCAAGACATTGGAAGTCTCCCTTGCAGGTTCTCTGAGCATGTCCACCATCGCGGATGCGATGATCATCCTGCCAAGAAGGTCGGATTTCATACTTGAAACACACATCATGGACGATGTCGTCTTCAATGAGTTCCTCGACAAGTACAATCGCTACAATACGGTATTCCCGGAAATCAGTTATTTCGGCATCGAGGATGATATACATCTGGTGCTCTCGAGGCCCATCCGACAACGGTATTCCAAGACGCGATTGACACAGACAGTCGGGACTTTGTATGTCACCATCCCCATTAGGAACCTACTCAACGAAATCATACTCGATGGTCAACAGATGATCGGTTCGATGAATAACGGTTCGCTTCGTATCTTCGCCTCTACCGTAGAGGATCCCCAGCTGTTTGCACCGGACCTGGCTACGTATATCAACGGTACCCGGACAGGGGTCATCAGCCATAACAACCATACGATCATTGTCAATCCAATCGAAGGGACAGAACTGTTGTCCCTCGTCTTTGTACCGGATAATGCACTGTATTTGCTGACCTGGCGAATGGCCTTGATCGGTGTGGCTGCTCTGCTTCTTTTGGCGCTTATCGCCATCGGAGGAATCAAGTTCCTCAACAACCGGATCCGGCATCCGATCAACAGTCTGATCGAAGAGGTCCAAGGTATTCAGTCGTACAGCAACGAGTACCGGCTCAAAAAAAGCGAAAGCTACGAGATCACAGAGATCTCTGAGAGCATCAATCACCTGTTGGATGAACTTGAGAAACGGAATGACCTGATTCTGAAAACAAGGGAAAACCTACGGGAGTTGCACCTGCTGCACCGCGAAAGCCAATTGCTGGCTCTGCAGGCTCAGATAAACCCCCACTTTCTCTACAATACCCTCGAATGCATCCGAAGTATTGCCCAAAGCTACAATGCCCAGGGGATATCAGACATCCTTCAGCCCATGATCCAAATCTATCGGTACAGTGCTTCTCGCAGTCACATGGGTACCATCGATTCCGAGATTGCCTGTGTCAAGAACTATGCACAGATCATCGAGACGAGGTTCGACTCTAGAATCCGTGTCGAAATCTCCTGCGACCCTTCCGTCGGTGATGTTGCCATACCCCGTATGGTATTGCAACCGATCGTGGAGAATGCGGTAAACCACGGGTATGAGAACACCCTGGATGAGGTGGTCATTTCTGTCCAAACGGGCCGAGAGGAGACGGCTGTCCTGATTTCAGTCACCGACTGGGGTGTCGGTATGACTGAGATGGAGTGTGCAACACTGGTGAAACGCCTTTCGGTGGAGAAGCTTGCCGAGGGCGATGAAACGAGTATCGGCCTGAGGAACGTTCACCAGAGAATCAAAAGGGAGTTTGGTGAGAAGTACGGAGTCTCCATCGTAAGCGCATCGGGTAAAGGGACTACGGTTACCGTTCGCATCCCCTTGTCGACGGAGGCTCGCACATGAATGGCATAGTGTGGTTCAAAGATAGGAAAGCAAGAATTCGCTGTCTTGCATATGTGCTGATGGCATGCATGTCCCTACTATCTTCTTGCAAACGTGCTGACTCTGTTCAGGGAATAGCAGAACGACCTACGATCGTTTTCACCATAGCAACGCAAGAGGAGTCCCAGACCGTCAATCTGCTGCGCAGCGACTCGTACAGAAGGGGTCTGGAAGAAACCTATGGGATCAGCGTGGAACTCGTCGAAATCAGGAACATGAAGGACATGAAGGACATGAAGGATCATGCCGAGATAACGTTCGAAGGCGCGATGATCACCGACTACGTCAATTGGATGATCCCCTTCTCCGATGATTCAAAGATCCTGCAACTTACCGGTCGGTATCCGATGGCTGAGCCTCAATTCGGACGAACAGGCGGCAAACAGATGGCATTTGTTTTCAATGAGGGGAGGGCCCTCTCAAGAACGCCTCGGTTGGTTGTCAACCGCGACCTGCTTGAGAGAGCTGGTGTCTCACCGATCTCCTATGACCCTCAGAGTGTGTTGGCTTTGCTTAGTGGTCTTTCCGAACAGACTGCCATTCCACTTGCCGTCTACGGTTGTCCCGCTGAGAGTGGCTTTGCTGTCCTGCTTGGCTTGTTCGGGCTCGCTCCCTTGGGGGGGTATGAATACTATCTTTCCGACAACTCGATGCATATGGACAAGATAGAAGCCAATGCCTTGGAGTACCTTGCCTATATCAGACAACTGTATGACAAGGGCTATATACCCAAGAATTTTCTCAGCTTGAACGAATATAGTTGCAGGATTCTCTTCTTACAGGGCAAGAGTGCAATGACCATCGCAACCGATGATGCATCTGCGATGGAGCTGGTGAATTCGGCGGCGAACAGTGGTATGCATGCGACGATCGAAGCACTGCCTGTCGCAGCTGGGCTGCTCGATACTGGTGTGTTCAACCGTACGATCGGGATGATTGCAAAGAACAGCAGCCATGCAGATTTGATCCTTCAGGTTTTTCTACAGTTGCAACGGGATGTAGCGATGCTGCCTCCGCCTCATACTCCGATCGATGTAAGTACCGCACTGTTCTTGGGTAACCCATCCGAAGTGGTAGAGGATAGGGTGACGAATACGTTCCTCGACTACCGGAAATTGTTTGAGAAATATCTGATGGATAAAGAGATAATCAAGCCATATTACAGTCAGATGGCAGTCGGGAATTTGGAGCTTTCGGCTTTTGAGACCATGAAAGCGGAGTGGATCAACGACTTTGATCTCAATGTTGATTCGGCGGACAACAATCTCTCAGGTCGAGGTATTCTGCAAATAATGTACGGTTGGGCAACAAGACACAACTGAGAGCCGGTATTCTTCCGGATCCTGAGCAAAAAGTGACATAAATTCTCGACAAGAATGTTCATACGTCGTTTTGAAAACTCGATGGTATCATACCGTAGACTCTTACGAACCATGAAAAGGAGAAAGATATGAAGAGATTGGACATCATTCTGTTGGTTCTTGTTCTTGCTATGACCGGCGTTTTCGCTGGCGGTGCATCAGAGAAATCAAACGCATCGAACGCTGCAGCAGCAACCGATGGGAAGCATTATGTATTCAAGATCGCCGCTACCGACGAAGCATGGCGTCCGAACGCTGTGATCGAAGCAGCAAAAAGATTGAATGCACAGCTTGCCAGCGAAGGCAGCAAGGATACCGTTGAGGTTGAGTGGGAACTGGTTGATGATTTCAAGAACTCTTTCCCGCTGTGGATCCAGGAGAAGAATCTGCCTGAGATCATCGCCCACAAGCAGACCATCATCTACAAGTATGCGCAGGCCGGTTACATCGTTGATTCCGGCTATATTGTGAACGATGAAGTCTATACGCAGAAGGTTCCTGCAAATCTGAGAGATTTCGGTCTTATGGATGGCAAGTACTACGGAATCATCTGTGATACGGAAGCTCGCTTTGTCGTCGTGTATAAGCCGGCACTTCTGGCTCTTGGTTGGACCGAGGAGCAGATTGCTACTTGGAGACAGTCGGCTATCGAAGGGAAGGTAACCACTGCTGACCTTCAGAACCTTGCCAAGCAGGTCGTCGATGCAGGTATCACCCAGTATGGCATTACTACCAGACCCAACTCCGGTGCCGACTGGACATACTTCTATGCCACCTGGAACGGCGGCAAGATCCCCCAGAACGAGAAGGGCCAGAACGTTGTCAGCCGCAAGGCAGTCATCGACGCCCTTACGTTCTACCGCAAGAACGTCCAGATGGGCATCACCCCGTACAACATGCTCACCGATTTCAACTGGGACATGCTTGAAGGGGATATCTGGCCGAACGGAAAGAGCTTTGCTTGGTACGGCATTGTCGCAACCAAGTCAGACTGCATGAACGCCAGTGGAGTCTCCGCAGAGTATTTTGATGACAACTTCATCTCGATTCCTACCCCTGTCCACAAGCTCGGCGATACCCCCTTCTGCGGTAGCAGCCCGTATCTGTGGGCCTTGACCACCGCCTCCCAGAAGGATGCCAAGACCAGCGAGTACATCCGCCGTATTCTGGACAACGTCCTTGATTTGGATATCCAGCTGGATCTCTCCCTGAACCATGCGCATATGGCCATCACCGACGAGTGTGCACAGTCTGAAGAGTATCGCGCTGACAATTGGATGACTGCGGCGAATGACCTCGTACCCTTCATGGGCAAGTACCAGGTATCCCCGCTGAGGGAAGGCTTGCAGGACATGTATGCCGATACCAAGGAGTACTTCAATGCTGTTCAGGAAGCCATGCTGAAGGCCAACGATCCGACTGCACGTTCCGTAGAAGCTATTGCTGATGATTTCATCAAGCAGGTGACGTTCGCAATGGGCTCGGGTAACTATATTCTTGTCGACTAAGTATTAATCATTGTTTGCATGATGTGTGTCTGTAGTGGCAGCTGTCACTACAGACACACGTATAAAGAGAGTTAAAATGGAAAAAGAAAGCTTCAAGACTCAAACAAAGCGTATCGCTGACAACCGAGCCAAGCTCAAGACCCAAGTCTTCCCTTTCGCCATGCTATCCCCATTTCTCATCATCACGACGATCTTCGTGGTGATACCCATCATCATCATGTTTTGTCTCTCCTTTACCGACTTCAACTTCTCGATGAAAGGAAGTTTCATTGGCCTGGAGAACTACAGACAAATTTTCAGATATCCCAATATGGGGCAGATCCTGATGCAAACCTTTCTGTTTGTGGCGGTAAGCGTCGTCTTTTCGGTTCTTGGATCGATCTTCATCGTT
>Ga0116183_1003776_pt1 | contig 15209 bp, 15 predicted proteins | sample AD_UKC078_MetaG_FD_89753 | JGI IMG/M metagenome (GOLD analysis project Ga0116183, IMG submission 89753) | Active sludge microbial communities of municipal wastewater-treating anaerobic digesters from USA - AD_UKC078_MetaG | ecosystem: Engineered > Bioreactor > Anaerobic > Digestate | place: USA... | reverse complement strand
TGATGGCCGCAATGCCCATCTGTGATGTTTCCGGCTGGTTGATCACTGCCGGCACGGACAAAGTCTCTCGCGGATACTGGCGCTTTTCCGACTTGTCCGCCGTGGATAATCCTTTTCGTTTTTTCAGATAATCGGAAAGTATGTTGGCAATGGTCGAAGACAGGGAGCGGCGGTCTTCTTTTGATATCTGCAGGAGGGAGGCGCGCATTTCTTTGCTCGCACGAAAACAAATGGAGCTGTCTTTTATCATGGTCTGTCCTTTTTTACGGATTATTTGAGGAACTTTTTCATAATGATATGCATATATTGTACCTCTTGACGAGGTACCGGTGATGCTCGTTGTATGTCTCCGAAATAATTAACTATTTATTGATTTGAAAAGACCTTGTGGTCTGTATCACATTTGCCCGTGTTGTGTAAACATTAAATTTGTAAAAACCCCCGACATTTTTCATTTTTTGTAAGTTTATCAGGGTTTTGCGCGAAGCTTTGACAGGGATTGATTTTTCCGGTATGGATGCCGGGTCGTCAAAAAAATCAGGTGACGGCTGTGCGGAAAGCCCGCAAATGAATTGCGCTGGATTTCGGAGTAAGGCTTACTGGTGACAGGGGAAGCATATGTGCCCTGACCGGCAATCCATTGCCCGTCACCTTTTTCCTGTTTGCGGGCAATGGCGCGCATCCTTTACGAAACTTTTCTGATATGTCTTGTATGGCAGCATTGTCAAAATAATCAGGTTTTCCATGAGTGAAACGTACCGTATCTTCGGCTTGAACGTCCTTTCTGAAATAGATTTGCCCGCCCGTTGTGCCGCCGGCGTTGAAGGAGCATCGCCTCCGGATGTGATTATCGAGTATGGGGAAGCACCCGCGCAGCTTTCCCGGCCGCAAAAAAGAACCGGCTGGTATGAGGCGGGCCCGGGAGAATTTCTGCTGTGTATTGATGCCATCGCCCGCTATTATGTGCACGGCGGCCGCCGGATCGTAATTGCGCCCGTGCCCGGCGTGGAAAAAGAAAAAATCCTGATCTTTCTGATGGGCTCGGCCATGGGAGCTCTTTTGCATCAGCGCGGCGTGCTTGTCCTGCATGCAGGCGCCGTGGCGGCAAATAATCATGCGGTTATCTTTCCGGGGCCTTCCGGCGCGGGCAAATCCACGCTGGCGGCCGGGCTTCATCAACGCGGCTTTGCCTTTCTGGCCGACGATGTCTGCGCCGTGACTCTGGAAGGGGGGGGGCCCGCGGTGATTCCGGGTTTCCCGCGGCTGAAGTTGTGGGAGGATGTGTTAAGCAGACTGGGAAAAGATAAAGATCAACTGAAAAAGGTTGTCTGGACAAGAAACCTGGAGAAATATTTTATGCCGGTTAATCATGAGCATGACTTGCCGGTTCCTTTGAAAACTGTATTTGCCCTGGAGACTTCGGACGCGAAGCACATTGTCGTCTGTGAGCTCAAGGGCGCCGCCAAAATAGACCCCCTGATCGGCAACACCTACCGTCTGGGCTTTCTGGAAGGCCTTGGCGGTAAAAAAGAGCATTTCCGCCAGTGCGCCAAGCTGGCGGCGCAAACAGCCGTCTATCGCGTTTTGCGCCCGCGTGAAAAGTTTTTGCTCGATGAACTGATGGATGTGCTGGAGGCGGAATTTTAATAAGGCACGGCGGCTTGGTAAAAAGCTCTGCAGGCCGTGCGCGCGCAAATGAAAAAATGGGTAGCGGGGTGCTCAACAAATGTGGCCGGTAAATGCTTTTCCCAGGACCGGTAATTTCTTGCCCCGCACCTCAACACAACGCATTTTCCGACTTTTTACAGGGTCGTTATGGGTGAAGCAGGCAAAATATCGTGGCTGGGTTCGCTAAGAGCCGTCCCCGCAAAGTGGCGGCGGCGCAGCCGTGCGGAAAGAGCCCTGCTTTTAGAGGCTTTTATACTGCTCGGCGTGGCGCGGGCAGGCGTGCTGCTTTTACCCATGAGGTGGCTGACCCGGTCACTGGGGCGCCACATGCAGGAAGATCAAAGCCGGGTTACGCCGGCCTGTATGAGGACGGCACGCATGGTAGGCGGCGCGGTACGCTCCGCGGCCGGCTGGACCCCGTGGGGAAGCGTCTGCCTGCCACAGGCGGCGGCGGCAAAGTGGATGCTCAAAAGACGCAATATTCCGGCGACGGTTTATCTAGGTGTGATGAAGGATGAAAGCAGGCCGGAAAAGCTTGCGGCGCACGCCTGGGTGCGCTGCGGCGAGTTTATTCTGACGGGAGCGAAAGGCCATCAGCAATACACGGTGGTCTCGAAATTTTCATGAGGGACATGGGCAAGGGGGCATAAGCTCATGGACCGTGGTTCAAGGATCAAGGATAAAGGATGCTTCTACAGGCTCAGCACTAACGGGTGTGAAAACTCAGAATGAACGGTAATAAAGCGCGAAGCGCATCCACTGATGTCCCCTGCCGGCGGCTGTGTCGTAGTCGTAAAGAAGCCGTCAACATCGTCATACCGGCGAAGGCCGGTATCCAGAAAATAATGAGCAAATAGCTCATAGCTCGTAGCTGGTAGATGATTAGAGGATTAGAAGGTTGGATGATTAGAGGAATGGAGGAATGGTGGTGGCTCACAGCTCGTAGTCCAAGGAAGCCTTCCGCTCTTGTCCCCTGCGGGGGCCAGCTCATGCCGGACACGATAAATGTAAATGATACATGAGACTGTTAAAAGGACCGGACAGACCGATATGTTCAGGCACCTCAAGACATTGCTGACGGACTTTAAAGCGCAGCTTCCCTATCTGCCGCGGGCGTTTGCCCTGGTTTACAAGGCGGCGGGCGCTCTGATGATTGCCTGGCTTGCCCTGCTGCTGTTGCAGGGGCTGCTTCCCGTAGCGATGGTTTATCTGACCAAAGCGCTGGTGGACGGTGTAGCCGAAGTGATCAAAGACGGCAGTGGCTGGCAGGGCCTGGCTCATCTTCTTCCCGCCGGCGTCGCGATGGCGTGTGTGCTGGTGGCGATGGAGGTGCTGCAAAGCATCAGCCGCTGGCTGCAGACGGCGCAGTCCGAAAAGGTTCAAGACAATGTCCATGCGCTCATCCACGAGCAGGCGATGAGCCTGGATATGTCCTTCTATGATAATCCGGGCTACTATGATCAGTTGCACCGCGCGCGCATTGACGCCCTTTCGCGTCCGGCGGCGCTCATCGGCAATGCGGGCGCCCTGCTGCAGAGTTTCGTGACGCTGGTGGCGATGGCGGGGGTTTTGTTTACCTTCGGCGTATGGCTTCCGCTTTTGCTGCTGGCCGGCACACTGCCTGCCTTGTGGGTGGTGCTCAGCCACACGATGCGCTTTCATCGCTGGCGTGTGAACAACACAACCGCCATGCGCAAAACCAACTATTACGACATGATGCTCACCTGGCGCGAATCAGCCGCGGAGATGCGTCTTTTTGGCCTGGGGCCTCATTTCCGCCGCCTGTTTACGGATCTGCGCGGCCGGCTGCGCCGTGAAAGGGTACAGTTGGCCCGTAATGAGGCGATGGCCACGGCCGTCGCGGCGATGATCGGCCTGACCAGTATGGCGGCGGCGCTTGTCTGGATGGGATACCGCGCTTCGCGGGGGCTTTTAAGCCTGGGTGATCTGGCGTTGTTCGTGCAGGCGTTTTTTCAGGGGCAGCGCATGATGCGCTCTCTTTTGGGCAATGCGGGTGAAATTTACCGCAATGTCATGTTTCTGGAAAATCTCTTCGAGTTTCTGGCGCTCAAACCGAACATCAGCGAGCCCCGGCAGCCGTCTTCTTTCTCCGGTCTGCATCGGGGGATAGATTTTCAGGAGGTCACTTTCCGTTATCCGGACAGCGACACGACGGCGTTGGATCATTTCAGTCTCAGTATCCCCGCCGGCCGGATCACCGCGCTCGTCGGAGAAAACGGCGCGGGGAAAACGACGCTCATAAAACTGCTGTGCCGCTTTTATGACTCTTCCGAAGGGCGCATTTTACTCGACGGGACGGACATCCGCGAGCTTTCGGCCCGCCAGTGGTGCAGGCGCGTCACGGTTCTGTTTCAGGAGCCGGTGCGCTATCACGATACTGTATTCAACAATATCGCTTTCGGAGACATCGACCGGCCTGCGGACGGGGAAAAAATCGCGGCGGCGGCGCAAGCCGCAGGGGCGGACGGGCCGATTTCCCGCCTGCCCCAGGCTTATCAGGCCACTTTGGGCAAGTGGTTCGGGGGAGCGGAGTTAAGCGGCGGCGAATGGCAGCGCCTGGCGCTGGCGCGCGCTTTTCTGCGCGAGGCGGAGTTTATAATTCTGGACGAGCCGACGAGCTTTATGGATTCATGGGCGGAGGCGGACTGGCTGGCGCGTTTCCGCCGTCTGGCCGCGGGCCGCACGGTGCTGATGATCACGCACCGTTTCACCACGGCCATGCAGGCGGATGTGATCCATGTGATGGAAAAGGGCCGTGTGATCGAATCCGGCACGCACGAGGAACTGCTCGCGGCGGACGGCCGCTATGCGGCGTCGTGGAAGAGGCAGATGAGCGGCAAACCAGACGCTTTGTAAAAATTACCTGAAAAGGCATGTGTAACCCTGTGCCGGAGATCCCTGTTTTTTATCTTTTCCATTGGTGCCCATGGCGCCGCGGCGCGTCCTAAATTTATGTTGCTTTCGCCGGTGACATGGAGTAATTTTTTGAAAGTGCGGCTTTTGCGCGCTCATCATGGAGTCCTTCAAGGTATTGACGGTTTTTTCGGTGGAGATCAAAAATGAACATAAAAGTGATACTGTTCACCATCATTTCCTGCCTGGCGGTGGTTTTCATTATCCAGAATGTGGCGGCCGTGACCGTAAACATTTTCTTCTGGCAGGTTTCTTTGTCGATCGCGCTTCTGATTTTTATCATCTTTGCCGCCGGTTTTGCCGCCGGATGGTTCTGGCGCAGTTTTCTGGCGTTTCGCGAGACCAAAAGGGAAGCGGCGGAGATTCAGAAAAACTTGCGGGCTCAATAACAGCACGCCCGGATCAAACAAGCTCAAAAAGGAAAGGAAGCAGACATGAATGCGCGGGAGCAATATGTTTTTTTGGATGCCGTTGCCGGAATTCTGATCAGGTGTTTTTTCCTGACAGCCGCCCTGCTGCTTTTGTGGTTTGTTTTCTTCATCCTGGCCGGGGATTACGGCTATTATCTGCTTGTGCGCCTGTTTGAAATCGACTGGTATGATTATGGTCTTTTATTGTGTTGCGCCATGGCCTTTCTCAAACTGTGCGCCTTTGTGTTTTTCCTTTTTCCGTACATCGCCATACGCATGGTGCTCAAAAGGAAAATCAGACAGCGCTACGCGCCGTCCGCAAGATGACTGCTTTGAGGCGCGAAGTCTTGTCTTGCAAGGCATTCCGGTTTCGGCCGGTACATGATGCGATAAATTAAGGGATTGATCCCGTATAGGAGGTTGGTATGGAATTAGCTCAAGCGATCAAAGGAAGACGCAGCATCCGCAAATTCACGGGCCAGGAAGTGCCCAAAAGCGTCATTATGGAAATTATGGACGAGGCCCGTTGGGCTCCTTCCTGGGGAAACACTCAGCCGTGGGACCTGTATGTCCTGACGGGAAAAACGCTGGCGAAATTCAAGGAAATGAACCTGAACCAGACGCTGGCGGGCGCACCCATTGCGTCGGACGTGCCGATGCTGGAAAAATGGCCCGATGCCATGAAGGCCAGGTACGGCGAAGTGGGGAAGATGGTTTTGAGTTCGCAGGGGATCACACGGGAAGACAAGGCGGGGCGGGAAAAGTATTATCAGGACATGGTGATGATGTTTAACGCCCCCTGCCTGATTCTGGCCTGCACTTCGAGAGACAATCTTGTGGAATACCAGATGCTGGACATAGGCCTCATCGCCCAGACCATCTGTCTGTCCGCCTACAGCAGGGGCTTGGGCACCTGCCTTCTGGCGGCGGCGGCCCGCTATCCCGCCGAGATAAGAAAGATCGTTCCCATTGCCGACGAATGGAAAATAATCGCGGGGATTTCCCTGGGGTATCCCGATCCTTCGGCGCCCCTGAACACGTTTGAACGCACAAGAGCGGGGTTGGATGAAATTGTTCACTGGCTGGATTGAAAACCCGGGAACGCTTTTTCCGGTGCGCCGGCCTTACGGCCCTACGGGGAAAAAAGTACAGATATGAGCGCCGTTGCTGTAGATGCCGCAACCGTGATGCTTTTGAGGCCGTCTTCGGATGCCACGGTGAAAGATATCGAAGTTCTGCTGGTGCTGCGTAACCGTAAAAGCAGCTTTGTGCCCGGCTATTACGTATTCCCCGGAGGCGTGGTGGATCCGGAGGATTACGAGCCGGACGTAGAGCGCTTTATTCGCGGCATCGACCGGGGTCAGGCTGCGCGCATGTTCCCGGACATGACCAATCCCGGCAAATCGCTGGGCGCCTGGGTGGCAGGCATCCGTGAAACGTTTGAAGAAGCGGGGATTTTGATCGCCCGAAGAAGCGACGGCACGCCCGTGACGATGGCTGCACACGAAGAGCGGGTGCGCTTCGGTGCCTACCGGAAGGCGCTGCTGGCAGGGCAAATGACGTTCTCACAGATACTGGAAGCGGAAAACCTTACGCTCGCCGCGGACAGTCTGCATTATTATTCTCGCTGGGTCACGCCGGAATTGATGCCGCAGCGCTATGATGTCCGTTTTTTTGTGGCGCGGGTTCCGGCCGGTCAAAGCGCCGCCAGCGACGGAGTTGAGCTTACCGCACACAGCTGGCTGAGGCCTGCAGCCGCGCTCAAGGATTATGAGGAGGGCAGGATCGGCATGGTCCTGCCCCAGATTGCCACGCTCGAAGAGCTGTCCGGCTTCCGTACGGTCGAGGAAACAATCTCGTTTGCGCGAAACAGGCTTGCCCCCTCCACACTGACGAAAATTGTCTGGGTAGGCGGCAAAGCGGTGGAAGTTATGCCCGACGGGAGTGTTTTCGAAAACCGCCCGCCCGTTTATCCCCCGCCCGGAAACAAAAGATAAGAAAGAACTTCATGCAGAATTTTACTGAAGGCAATATTGCCAGACAGTTCATTGATTTTACGTTGCCGATCATGCTCGGCAACGTACTGATGTCCGTTTATGGCATCATCAATATGATCTGGGTGGGCAGGCTTCTGGGACCGGATGCGGTGGCCGCGGTGGCCGCCTCGCTGCCGATCATCATGCTGATGCCCGCGTTTCTGATTGGCCTGGGGATGGCCACCAATGTGCTGATTGCACAGGCCTTCGGCCGCGGCGACACGGCCATGCTGAAAAAAATTCTTTCCAATTCCTTTTTCGCGTCAATGCTGTTTTGCCTGCTTATTTCTTTTGTCGCGCTCATTTTCCGGCGCGAGGTACTCGACTTGGTGCGGGTGCCCGCGGAGATCAGGGAAATGGCCCTGTCGTATCTGACGGTCATGATGGCCTCGCTGGTCTTTCAGTTTTTCATCAACTGGATGAACGGGATGCTGCGCGGCCTGGGCGATGCGACCACCGTGGTTAAAATACTGATCATCCTGGCCTTGTTCAATGTGACTTTCGTTCCGCTTTGCATCATCGGGATCGGGCCTGTGCCGCCCCTGGGTGTGGCCGGCGCCGCCTGGGGTTCGACCCTGGCGGCCGTGGCGACCGGCATCATCGGCTATCTCTACATGGTGCGCTTCAATCCCTACATCAATATGCGCAACTGGGACTACAGCCTGGACCGGGGCATCATAAAGCAGGTTTTTGTCATCGGTGTGCCGGCTTCACTGCAGATGATTGTCGTTTCGCTGGCGGCCGTGATTATTGTGACGCTGGTCAACGGATACGGCACGGCCGTGACGGCGGCCTTCGGCATCGGTATGCAGGTCGATATGCTGGCGACTATTCCGTTTATGTCCATCGGCATGGCGGCAACCACGATCGCCGGTCAGAATCTGGGCGGGCAAAGGCTGGATCGTGTTTTTAAAACACTGCATACATCTGTTTATTTCGGTCTGGCCATCAGCACGGCCTGCGCGATTATTTTGTTTTTTTTCTCTCGCGAAATAGGGTCTGTCTTCCTGAAAGAGTCGGCGCAAAGTGTGCAGGTGCTCAATTATGTACGCGGCTACTACCACTGGATGGCCTTCATCTTTCCCTGCTACGCGGTGATCTTTTCCATTCAGGGAGTGTTGCGCAGCGCGGGTGATACAATGGCGCTTCTGGTTTTATCCTTTCTGGCGATGTTCGTAATACGCATTCCTCTGGCTTATGTGCTGGCCGGCCCCGGCGGCCTGCGCCAGGACGGGATCTGGATTGCCATGGTGACCAGCAGCGCTCTGGCCGTGATACTCAACTGGCTGTACTACAAAAAGGGAACATGGCAGACCAGGCGGATTCTGGGGAAACAAAAATCATGACGTGTGACGGGTGAGGTGATTGGAAGATGGGAGGCTTGGCAATCTCGTCACCTCAGTACTTATCCCTGCCTCGCGTTGTATTCTGGATACCGGCCTTCACCGATATGACGATATTGTCCACCGCTGGCGGGGGTGACGCGAAGGATAAAGGACAAAGGCAAAAGGCCAAGGGATAAAGGTGCGAAGCGCACCCCTATTGTCCACCGCTGGCGGGGGTGGTCTGCTTCAGCAGACCGGGGGTGGATGTTTTGCACATTGGAAGAAACGGTTTGAAACCGTCTTCTGTCTCCTGCCTCCTCGTTTTCCATCCTCCCCCTCGGCCCCCTCCGAAAAGCTCATGGGGTCAAGTCTTGAAATATTAGAAATATTATATAGCAAGACCTGAGCCTAATCTCCTGCAATCGAAGCAAAACGGGAAAGCCCCGCGCCGCAGGCCGACAGTGAAATAAAACACGTTTCCAAATTGCGCTTGCATGCAAAGAGCAATCGTGATTATTTTCTTAAAGTTTTGTAAAGGAGCTTTGTATGTTCAAAAAGCTGCGCATGATGGCAACGGTGAAAGCGGGGGGAAGCCTTGTTTATTATCTGGCCCTGCTGTATTCGATGAGCTTCCGGCTGACCGTCGTGAATGAATCACAGTGGCGTGATTATGTGGACCAGGGCGGCAGGGTGCTGCTGTGCTGCTGGCATCAGCAGTTTTTTATCGGTGTCCGTCTGTTTCGGCGTTACGTGAAATATAAAGCCCTGGTTATGATCTCCCGCAGCACGGATGGGGACATTGCCTCGCACGTGGCCGAGAGAGCAAAGGTTTATCCGGTGCGCGGTTCATCCTCCCGCGGCGGCGCAACCGCCCTGAAAGAAATGATTGCGCGCCTGCGTCAGGGAAAAAGCCTGGTGGCTGTTCATCTGCTTGACGGGCCTCGCGGACCGGCGGGGAAGGTCAAGCCGGGCGCTGTTGCGATTGCCTCCGGGGCGGATGCCGCCATCGTACCCGTGTATGTCGAGGCAAGCCGGGCCTGGCACGCGAAGAGCTGGGACAGGTACATGATACCAAAGCCCTTCGCGCGTGTCACCGTAACCTTCTGTCCGTTGATGAAACCACCCCCGGCCGGCGGCAGTGATGCACTTGAAAAGCACAGGCTGATTCTGGAAAACACACTCGCTCCGTATTTGAAGCGTTGATTGTACTTCAGTGATGCGCCCGGCCGTCACTTTTTCTCTTCAAAAAAATCTTCGACTTTTTTAAAATTGTCGTCCACGAGATTTTTGAATTCATTGCATCCTTTTTTATAGGCGGCCATCCAGTCGCCGATTGCTTTTTTACCTTCTTCGGGGAACATCGGCGTTTTCTCCCAGAATTTATTTACCAGCCGCTCGGTCTGCTCCTGTAAGGCCTGCATGGCGCGGAAGTTGTTGTCAAAGGCTGTTTTGTTGAAAACGATCATTTGTTTGGCGATTTGTTTCGGGTCCATGGCTGCCCCCCCTCTTTGTGAAGCTGTATCTTTAAGTTATTTTTTCTTTGTTTTTGCCGCCCCCGTGGCTCCTATGCCTGAAAAATAGTCAAGCACTTTCCGGTAGCTGTCGTCAGCGGCCGTCTTAAAGTCGTCGCGTCCTTTCTTGTAGCCTGCAATCCACGTGTTGATGGTTTTTCTTCCCTCCTCGGGAACCCATGGCGCTTTGTCCAGGAAATTCAATATGAGTTTTTCAGTCTGATCCTGTAGTGCGGTCATTGCGTCAAAACTGTTGTCAAAAGCCGTTTTGTTAAACTCGATCATCTGTTTGGCTATTTGCTTCTGGTCCATAGCTTTTACCCCTCCTCTGTATAGTTTTGTCATGTGGTTTATGAAATTGTTAGAAAAGTAGCCGCTTATTCAAACGGTGTCGATGAATCTATTTAAGCGATTTTAATTGTTTTGTAAAGCTATTTGTTGCCAAAGTGGCAGTAACTGCGCGCGATGAAGCCTGTCGCCGCCTTGCGGCCGCCTTCTTTGAGCGAACTGAACGATGAGCGTGTTTTTCGCGTGGCGAGAATCACGGCGCGCATCGAGCTTACAGAATTGTCTGTGAAGAGGAGATTTTTATCGACAAAATCAAAGAAGTGTTTTTCAGCACTTTCCCGGGGCGGTGTTGTCGCGCCGGGTAAAAAGTTAAAGGAGGCCTGATTCAATGAAGCGATGTGTCTGACGATTTTTCTTTCCATGGCATGCCCTCCAAAATCATAAAAGGTTTGGATACACACATGTCAATTTTTCCCGGCGTGCTTTTGGGTTACACAGTCTCAACGGGTTGAAATAATCCGGAAAAACTTTATCTGTTCTTATATCGTCAATGAGCGAGGAAACATTAAACGCAGATATGTACAGCAAGCACCGTGCCATGGGCCGGCTCTTGATGAATCGTTAGTAGTAACAGATGGATTGCTGTTGCGGTGATTTGTGTTGAGTGATGGCTTGTCTGAAATGATGACGCTTGAGCGTCAATGGTGCGGCGCTTTGACGCACAGGCAGGGGCCGTCTTCTTTGGAACGACGGTTTTGTCCTATGGATTATCTTTTGCCGCCCATCCGGCCAGAAGGGGCTTTTCCGTTGCGGCCCAGTCCTTTGAAAAACGTAGCGCGAGGAAGGATGCATACAGCTCGTCAATCGTTTTGACCGCGTTTTCGATCAGGTAAATGCGCTCCAGGAGTCTGCCGGCCGGATCCTGGGTATCTTCCTGCCAGTCGGCGGCCGGCATTTTCATTGACTGAAAATAAAAAGTGTCCGCTTTGAAGTTGAACTCCCATTCATTCTGGTCGCGGTGGAGCTTTATGACCGCCTCTTTGACTTTTTTCCCCTGGCGGATTGCTTCCTTGCCTTCTGTGAGCTGTGCATGCAGTCCCGAGCAGACCACACCCTGGGCATATTCACCTCTTCCCGCTTCCAGAGCGACGCGCTTGAGCAGATGGAGTTCGACCTCGTCCGTTGGGGAAAGGGCGACGCGTCCGTTTCTCTCCTCGGATTTAAACCACAGCCAGGTGAGAAACTCGCGTCCGATAAGGGACATATCGGCTGCGTCATCGTCATTGCCTGCCTGCTTTGTGTTTTGTGAAACAGGCAGGTATTCCTGCGGCACGATGCGCTTGAGTCCCAGTGAAAAAGTTTTTTTGAATAAATCGATGAAGTCGTCGGCCACCTTGTCGGAAAGAGATGAAAAATAAACCCTGTTTTGTCCGACGGCCCACAGGACGTCGTAAAAAGAGGGAACGGGATCGCTTTTGGCCAGAAGCTCAAGCATCAGCTTTTCTTTCAAATCTTCGTTTGCCGCTTTGCTGATGCGGGCCTGGTTATGTTCAGCCATGAAGCGCCTTTGCTCTTCCATCAGGCGTATTTTTATCAGTTTCGGTGCTATCAGCTTTTTGTCAACGCGCAGGGAGAAGATCAGGTAATCGCCCAGCGAATAGTCGGCTTTTTCAAAATCCGTATCCAGGATGTCCGTTGCCGATACCCAGCCCTGACGTTTTTCTTCTGTGGAGTGGCGGCTTTCGCGAAAGGAGTTCGCCTTGAGCCGGTTGTTGATAAATGTCGTGAATGCCTGCGGAAGCTGTCCTTCCACCGCAAAGCGCATAAAAGAAAAATTGCCTTTGATCAGACCCATAATCCTTCACCTCACCGGGGCGCACCGTATCTTATCGCAAGCCTTCCGTCAAGGTTTTATCCTTCAGAAATATCCTGATAAATCATGGGGTTTACCTGTGTCAGCGGGAAATTTACCGATAGACAGAGGGTTTTTTTTATGTTACGGGAAAAAACCTTTTTGGAGATCTGTGTCATGAAAATTAAAAAAGTGGGCATTATTGCCAACGTCGAAAAGGAAAATATCGCCGGATTTACCGCGAAATTGAAAAAATGGCTGGAAGGGCGGGGCCGGAAAATATTTCTGGAGGCCAACATCGCCGCCATGGTCGGCAGCGCCGGTTTCAAAATTGAAGATCTGGCCCCCCGGGTTGATCTGATTGCGGTACTGGGCGGAGACGGCACGATGCTGCGCACGGCCCGCTATGTCGCCTGTCATCCCGTGCCCATCGTGGGCATCAATATGGGAACTTTCGGCTATCTGACGGAAGTCAACTTAAACGAAACATACGCGGCCTTTGAGCTGATTTTAAAAGGCGATTTCACCACGGAAAAAAGAATGATGCTGGATGTCAAAGTCCGCCGCAACAGAAAGATTATCGGTTCAGGTATCGTTTTGAACGACGTTGTGATCAATCGCGGCAATCTGTCGCGCATTGTGGAGCTGGAAACTTCCATCAATGAGCAATACCTGACTACCTATAAATCGGACGGTCTGATTATTTCCACCCCGACCGGTTCTACCGCCTACTGTCTTTCCGCGGGCGGCCCCATTGTTTTCCCCGGCAAGGATTTGATTATCATCAATCCCATCTGCCCTCACACTCTGACCAACAGGCCGGTTATCTTCCCGGAATCGTCGATACTGCAGATTACTATCTGGTCCAAAGAATCTGGCGCAACCGTGACGCTCGACGGCCAGGAATCATACCGGCTCAATTCCGGTGATGTCATCAGCGTCAGGAAATCGAAACACTTCACAAGGCTGGTTCTTTCGCCCCACCGGAGCTACTGGGAAATTCTGCGCTCCAAACTCGGCTGGGGCAGCATACCGCCAGGGGTCGGGAAAGAGAAAAATGCTTCAAGAGCTGAGCATTAACAATTTTGCCATCATTGACGAGCTTCACGTCTCGTTCGATGAGGGGCTCAATATCATTTCAGGCGAAACAGGCGCCGGGAAGTCCATACTGATCGGAGCGGTAAGCCTTCTTCTGGGTGACCGCGCCAGCGCCGATATGATCCGTACGCACCAGGATGCGGCGGACGTGGAAGCTCTTTTTCATATCGGACAAAATGAGGCCGTCCGTGAAAAACTGGCCTCGCTTGGGTTTCCCGCCGAAGACGAACTGGTCATCCGGCGGGTCATCTCGCGCACCGGTAAAAACAGGGCGCATGTGAACGGCCGGATGGCCACGCTGACTCACTTGTCCGCCATCAGCGAGGCGCTTATCAACATCTGCGGCCAGCACGAGCATCAGCTTATACTCGCGGCGGAAAATCATATCGATATTCTCGACGAATTCGGCGGCTGTCTGGCCGCGCGTGAAGCCTATGAGGCTCTTTATGCAAGGCGCCAGCAGATCAGCGCCCGTCTGGCCTCGCTGGAGGATTTGCGCCGCCGCCGGGCGGAGAAAATCGAGTTGATCGAGTTTCAGCTCAAAGAGTTAAACGGCCTCAATCCGCGCGCAGGAGAGGACGCGGCCCTGGCGGATGAAAAAAAAATGCTGGCCAATGCGCAGAAGCTCGCTGAGCGCGCAGGAACAGCCTACGCGCTTTTATACGGGGAAAGCGGCTCCGTGAGCGAACAGCTCAAAGAAGCCATTTCTCAGATCGGGGAAATTCTTGAAATCGACCAGGGATTGAACCTTTCTCTTTCCGAGCTGGAAGGTAGCTACCTTGCACTGCAGGAGGCGGCCCTGACGCTGCGTGATTACGCGGCGCGCCTCGTTTTCGATCCGGAGCGTCTGGCCGCGGTTGACGAACGACTAAACGCGATCAACCGCCTTAAAAGAAAGCACGGCGGCACGATGGACTTGGTGCTGGCGCGTAAAAAGGAAATGGAAGAGGAGCTGGTGCGCGTTTCCAATGTGGAAGAGGAGATGGCCGGGCTTGTAAAAGAAAAGGAGATAGCCTCGGCACAGATGCTCGAAAAGGCAAAGGCTCTGTCCGCACAAAGAAAAAAAGCGGCCGCTTTGCTTAAAAAAGCGGTTGACAGACAGATACATGATCTGAATATGCCGCATGCCTCCTTTTTTGTGGAATTTTTGAAAAAAGATTTACCGCCGGAGGCGTCATGCGGACCGAAAGGGGCGGATGAAATAGAATTTTATCTCACGGCCAACGTCGGTGAAGAACCCAAACCGCTCAACAAAATCGCCTCCGGAGGCGAGCTGTCGCGCATCGTGCTGGCGCTGAAAAATGTTTTGTCGCAAACCGGGTCGGTCGGGACGGTGGTGTTCGATGAAGTGGACAGCGGTATCGGCGGAGCAACAGCGGAAATTGTCGGGCGCAAACTGAAGGAAATATCTGCGCATCATCAGGTGATCTGCATTACGCACCTGCCGCAGATCGCCAGTTATGGCGCGGCTCATCTGAAGGTGAGCAAAAGGGTCTCCGGCGGGCGCACCTCCACGCTGGTGGAGCGCATCGGCGAGCGCGAGAAGATAGAAGAGATCAGCCGGATGCTGGGCGGGGTGGATGTGACCGAAACAGCGAAAGAACACGCCCGGGCGATGATCGCTGCGGCAAACGCACCGGATGAGGCAACGGGCACAGGAGGGGGCGCAAATGCTCAGAAAAGCGCGACTCGGTGACGTCAAGACGATTCATCGGTTAATCAATCAGTCAGCGGGAAAAGGCGAGATGCTGCCGCGCTCGCTGATGGATATATATAACTCCGTGCGTGATTTCATCATTTATTATGATGAAGAAGGGCAGCAAATAGTCGGTGTCTGCGCGATGAACATCATCTGGGAGAATCTGGCGGAAATTCGCTCATTGTTTGTGGATGATGCCTGGCGTAAAAAAGGCATCGGCCGCCAGCTGGTTGAGTTTTGTATTTCCGAAGGCATCACTCTGGGGCTGTTTCGCATCTTTTCCCTGACCTACAAAAAAGAATTTTTCGCCAAACTCGGCTTTCATGAAGTCGAGCGCACCACACTGCCGGAAAAAGTCTGGTCGGACTGTTTCCGCTGCCCGAAATAT
>Ga0116183_1003774_pt1 | contig 15210 bp, 12 predicted proteins | sample AD_UKC078_MetaG_FD_89753 | JGI IMG/M metagenome (GOLD analysis project Ga0116183, IMG submission 89753) | Active sludge microbial communities of municipal wastewater-treating anaerobic digesters from USA - AD_UKC078_MetaG | ecosystem: Engineered > Bioreactor > Anaerobic > Digestate | place: USA... | reverse complement strand
AGAGAGAATATTTATCTTCCAAAGCCTGCTCGTCCCACAATGTTTTCCACTCTGCATTCGGCTGTCTCAAAGACATTGTGTCCACCGGCATATGTGTGTCGCTTCTTACAAAAGAGAGCAATGTAGTAAGTTTTGTTTTTGGTGTAAAGTCAATGCTATGTGTAGCTCCAAGGATGTAAGTTTTAGCATCAATTTTGATGCGTTGATCATACTGCCCAAGTAAATCTTCATCAAATTCAACCATTCCTACTTCAGATGTTACAAAGTTTATTCCGCTGCTACCGTATAACCCAATGACAGAAAGTTGGTTTTTCTTATTTATATCAAAGTTAAGTTTCATAGTAAAATCCTGATATTTTGGAGTTATACCCGAATAAAAACCTAACTTCTCCATCAAGTCGGGAATAGAATATCTGTACGAAACAAGATAGGATGAAGTGTTATTTTTTGAAAAATAACCTTCCGAACCCGCTTCAATACCGTTAAAACCCATCTGTCCCCAAAACTCATGCTTTTGGTTGTTTCCCTTTCTCATCTGCAAGTCAAATATCCCTGCCATCGCATTGCCGTAGGGTGCAGGCCATGCACTCATATGAAAATCTGAATTTGAGAGTAAATTGGTATTGAGCATGGTAACCTGCCCACCCGTCATACCTACGCCAGTGTTGAAGTGATTTAGATTAGGAATTTCCACACCGTCAAGCGACCACTGAACACCTATGGGTGAGTTGCCTCTTATGATAATATCATTTCGTGAATCGTTGGCAGGTATAATTCCCGGAAAACTGCGCACCATACGAGCAGGGTCTCCCAGTGAGCCGGCGAACCGAAAAGTCTCTTCCGTGCTGAAAGTTCTTGCTCCAGTGACAGTTAACTTGTTAATAGGCTGACTTTTATCGTGTTTTACCACCACTTCTACACCTTTCAACTCAAAGAATGAAGGTTCCAACACAACATTCAGCACTACTTCTTTGCCTGTATTAACCAGTATATCAATCTCTTGCATTAGAAATCCCACACAGTTAATTCTTAGTTTTTGTCTTCCTGTGGGAACGCTGAAAGCGAAATTACCTTGTTCATCCGTTACCGTTCCTATGGCAGGGTCGCTCCCAACAACATATATGGAAGCCTGAATCAACGTATGAGCAGGATCGCCGGAAACCACTACACCTCTTACTGTTTCCACAAAATTTTCCTGTGCCATACCCACTGATACTGACAAAAACATAAATAATAATATCCACAATTTTTTCATATCAAACATCAATTTCATTAAACAAAATTATTCAACAGTACAACCCGAAAATATCAGTGAATCTTGCAAAACGAGCTTACTGCCTGGTCGCCCTTGTTGGTTACAAATTGGGTGCTCAATCTATGAAATCATATAAACATTGAGTATCTCTTTACTGGACAAGGCACCTGTTAAAGAGATACTTACAAGATGCGATTACGATAATGTCAAAGAACTTAAAAATAACCAGTTAATAATCAGTGGGTTTTAAGTGCCCACTTGAGAAATAATAAAAAATTATGGCTTTTAAATAGAGTACATTAAACTTCAATATAGTTGTCACAGTTGGTCGGCACCAATATTTTTTTCCTGGATGAGAGGATTAATATATCTGTCTTTTTTTCGTTTGTCCAGATAAACAATGGCTTTTTCCGGACAACGGTGGTAACAACTCAAACAGGCAACACATTTATAGCCAAAGACGATGCGTCCATTTTCACGTTTGATATTACCGACCGGACAAAGTAGAAGACATTTCTGACAATCAGTACAATCCTCTGTGATATTAAAATGTGTGGCAAGCATATGCCAACTTTTGCGATTTTCAAGATGTTTTGGTGTCCATTTATCTTTCTTAGGTTTTGGAATGATAATCTCTTTATCGTCCCGGATGGCTGCAATAATAGGTTTTATGCGTTTGGGAGCTTTGCGTAGAACCATATTTATCAAAAACTTAGGCTGAGAAAAGCTTAAGGTGTAGATTTCGGGCATCATAACAGTCTGAACGGAACGAATGTTAAGTCCGGCTTCTTTGCAGAGTTGATAAGCAAAATATGGAGCATATGCTTCCATCCCGCCATGATTGAGTACAATGTACATTGGCCTGGAAGATTTCATATTAGCAATAAAATCATATACAAGCGTGGGTAAGCCGAAACTATGGATAGGAGAAACGATGATGATCTTATCATATACATTCACATCTTCTGTAAACTTAGGAATGTAGCGAATTTCCCCACCTAACTCAGTTTTAATTTGCTCAGCGATAAAAAGACTATTTCCCGTTGACGAAAAATAAAATATTCCATTCATATTGCTTTCATATTAAAAAGCTTACTGTTGTTTGTCTTTTTTCCCTTCTCTTGCCAAATAGATAAAGACAAGTATTATCCCAATCAGGTTAAGTCCAACTCCGAGACCTAATAAAAAGCCCTGAGTAAAATCGCCAAGAGCACTTGACACGACACTGTCAAAAAAATCTTTTGATACATATAGTACATTACCCAATACTATAAACGTAATACCTGCTTTTAAATTTTTCATTTGATAATCCTCCTTTTGTTAAAAAACACATTAAATTCTATTTTATCAATCGTTCCTTTGTAATACTCAAAATCGCCTTCCGGTAAATGCCACATGACTTTAACTTTTTCGGAAATTTTTAATTTATCCTGAGTTTTATAGCTATCTACAATAACCGAGAACTTTAATTTTTTATAGCTGTTTTTGCCGGTTGTAAAATACCGGTCGAATGTTTCAAAATATGTGAACAATCCGTCATTGTCAAAGTAAAACATTCCGGAAACTTCAATTCCATTATCTGAAAGTGTTCCCCGAACGGAATAATCGTCTATCTGTTCCCATTTTACATTATCCAGTAAAAGGTAGCCTGGAATAAGCATAAACTCACAGAATGTTGTTATCAGTGCCGATTGCGCCACTTCGCTGCTGTTATCAAAAGCTACTTTTATAAAATTCAATAACTTTCCGTTTATCTCCCCATATCCATCACGATACAGGTCTCTTGCTGCCACAGGCATAGCTAAAAATTTCATGTAGGCTACTCTTCCTATTGGCTTCACGGAATTGAATTGTGTTGTATGAAGTTTCCCCCAATCTTTGTTTGGCGACATTTTTAACCAGCTCTCACTCCAATACACATTGGCATTTACAGGAACAGGCGTATCTATGTATCTGCAAACCCGAAGGTACTTTTTCAAAGGTTCAGGCAGATCTTTTATTAATTTTTCGGTAAATATTTCAATCTTATGACCTTTATTTCTTTCAATCAGTTCGGATTTATCTTTGATAAAAATTCTTTTCATCAGAATATAATTTTGATTTTAAAGGTCTGGTTCCTGTCCTGCTCAAGCGGGAAAATCCACATGGCTGAAAATTCTATAAATACGTGTTTGTCCCGTCTAAGATGGGTTGTAGGTTTCATAATTCATTCTCTCCTTTATGTATTTTTCGAGTATATAATTGAATTCCAAAGGATTATCATAATTTGCATTATGCGAAGCATTTTTTATTACTTTTAATCTGGCATTTATCGTCTTTGCCCAATTCTGATTGTATTTTGCAACCAATCCAACTTTATCAAACTGACCATAAGTTAACAGGACAGGAAAAGGAAACTGAACGCTCTTCTTAACCTTTAAAAATTCCTGATAAATTGCATTTGTTGCATTTAGCATACCTTTTTTGCCTAAACGCATTAATGTTTGGTAAATGTTTTTTTGTGCTTCCAGAGTTACAGCTACTTGCTTTGAGCAAGCTTTACTATAAAGTGAATAAGGATACAAGTTTGCAATAGTTGCAAAATGTTTTACCCAAAAGAGCTCTGATTTTTTATAGTATTTTAAGCCAAAAGGAGTGGTTCCGACACCAACAAAACCAAGTACCTTATCAGGATATTTATTGATAAATGCCTGTGAAATAAATCCTCCTCCCGATTGCCCGACAAAAATAAGTTTGCTTGTGCACTCCTTTTCGATTATTTGATTTAATTCAGATATAACATTATCAAACGTGAAATTCTTATAGGGAATAGACTTCCCGTGTAAAGGAATATCCCATAATAAAATTTGATATTTGAATGCAAAAAAGTCGATTTGTTTTTCAAACAATGAATGGTCTGCTGTCAAACCATGACAAAAGACAATGCACACGTCTGAATTTGTTCGATTATTATTGAGCCAATAATAAATCTCACCATTTAGTGTTTTTATTGATTTTTCCCTGAGCATATTCGTCACTTTATTCTGCTAAGAAACGTTTCGAAAAATTAGTTACATCTTTTAATTGATATCATCATTAATAATGCTTATGGATTGGTTGATTTTAGTTTCACATTTTTACTTCCGTGAATAATTAACCAAATGGCGAAAGTTGCCTCCCATAGTCCGCCGGGAGCGAGAAAATAGGAGCTCCACGCCTTTCCAAACAGTTCCATAAGAAAACCAAAGGCAAAAACAGCATAACCTATCATTCCCCAAATAGCCAGCCAGGATGGTGTGATTTTGTGTCTAAGCAATGTCAAACACATTGGGATACTACCAATTCCCATAACCAGCATTGCTAGAAAATATCCCAGATCATCTGATATATTTCCGTTTAAGAGTATTGTTGATAGAGCTAAGGCTTCAAATATTCTTGTGAAAAGATAAATATTGCCAACCCCTGGATTGTATCGTTTCAATGTTTTCCTCAATAAAATCCCGATAAACAGAACCATTACCGAGTTGGCGATGATCAATGAAGCACCTAAGTATTTTTCGGGATCATCAGTACTTTCGAATAATTGTCTTCCGATACCATAGGCTAAAAAAGCCAACAGAAAGAAAGACCCGGTTAATCTGGCATTAAAAATTGTAACTGAATTACCCTTTTCTTTCATCTCTTCAGCATTCGTTGAGTTAATGAAATCATTGTCCTGAAAGAGATGTCGGGGTGTGCTGTTTGATTTACAGTTCCGGCGATATAGAGATTCTCTTTTGGACTGTAAAATGCCAAAGCCCCTGAAAGTCCTGAATGCCCTATAAAATATGGAATTGCGCCTGTAGGATCAAAAATCCGGGGAAGTTTGAACAAATGAATACCAACACCAGCACGCATTGGGGGGAAAATCTTGTTCCATTTCTGCAATTCGTCGATATAATCTAAGGGGAACAATTTGCCTGTGAAAAATGCTTCAATAAAAGCAAGCATATCGGCAGAAACTGAAACTATTCCACCGTCTGCTCCAAAAGATGTCATTGCTTTGGGGATATTCAATTTCTTGCTTTTGTGATATAACATCATGGGTGTTTCATCAGTTGCATCCTGATAGAGATAAGTTTTTGTTAGACCAAGTGGTTGAATTATGTACTCTTGACAGTTCCCGGAATAGGATTTCCCCGTTAAAGTCTCGATAATTTTTCCCAAAAGCTGAAAATTGGCGTCTGAGTATTTTGCTTTTCCTTTTGTTCCGGGAATAAAAAGAGGAGACATTTTTTTTGACCTTTCAATTGCTTGTTCAAAAGTCCAATACTGATCATTACCCGCCATTAATTCATTTTCCAGACTCTTTCCGCTTGCTCCTTTGTCTTGAAAATAATCAGGAAGCCCGGATGTGTGAGAAAGTAAATGTCTGATAGTTAGTTCTTCGGAATAATCTTTCCCTCTGTAAACATGCAGCCCGGATAAAATTGAAGCATCAATGTATTTACTTATTTTGTCTTCCAGACTTAACTTGCCTTCTGCTCTCAGATTCAGAATGATAGCGGTAGTAAACAGTTTGGTGGTGCTTGCAATAAAGTAAGGCCGGTCCATGGTTAAATTACCCGATGCCCCTTGCCAGGTAACTTCATCTTTTTTAAAAGCAAAAGATGTCCCGAATACTTTTTTGCCATCAACTACTTTATCCAGGACGGTCTGAAGTGATTTATCTTTTTCCGTTGCCATTCTTATATAGGTTTCTGTTTTTATTTTTTTCTATTCTTTATAAAGTCAATCGTGAGCATTGTTAAAGACAATAGAGTACTGACAATTACAACCCAAAAGCTATATTCATCGTACTTATTGTCAGCTAATGTGTTCACTAACATTATTATAAAAAGCGTCGTGTAAACGACCCAAAAATTTCCAAGAAAGAGATAGCTTAGTCCCAGTAATAATCCGATAAATCCCATTGTGGCAGCTAACTCTATATCCTGAAACAGTGAATCAACGTAAAATGATAGAAAGAAGAAGATGCTTATTGAAAGAATTAACAATATGCTTTTCGTTTTGTTTTTTTCCCAATCCTGTATCGTGTTCGGAATTAATAAAAATGCAAACAAGCCGATTCCCAGGGACATTGGGAAAAACAGCAGTATATATTTCAGAATTAAAATCGATGAATATTTCAATTCAACAACTTTGAAAATAGCTCCGGATAATACTGTTGAAAATATAATTGCTAAAACCAAAATAAGATAACCTGCTGTTCTGTTTGAACCTGGTTTATTGTAGCTCCAACGAAATCTATTCTTAAAATGTATTGGGATAAAACATCCGATCAGGCCTGTAAAAACAATTGAAAACAATAAGCTTGATAGTAGTGAGTATTGCGTCTTGATACTTATTAGCTGAGAAACTCCCCAAACGAAATAAAAAACCGCAATCGCAAAAACTGCCAAAAATGTTGATTTCCTTTTCACATATCTAATATTTCAGATATACACAAAAGTATTTATCTTACTCATTATCAGGATAGGGAAGGTGTTAAGTTTTTATGAAGATTTTGTTTCACTCAGACATACTAAACTACAATTATATTTTGCACTCTGTCTGTTGCTTTCGCTTATCAATTGGGCACATATCCGCTTTCACTGATTACACGTTTTCCTGCTTCCGTCTGCAACCATTGATACAGTTTGTAGGTCATGGAGTTATGGTCTGTATCTGAACGAATGGAAACATAAACATTGGCAATAAAAGGATAAGACCTTTTTCTTATAGTCTTTGTGTTGGGATAGATTCCATTGACCTCAATACTTTTTATATTGCCTGCTCCAATGGCATCACGGATAATGTATTCCTTGTAATAATGCGGTGAAAAACATATTCCATTTGTATTGATGAATAATTCTGTATAAACAGCCGTCATTGTCGGAATAATTTCATCGTTATAACCAAGCTCCCAGTCAGGCATTCCTGTATTATCCATCACAATTTCCTTCATCATCTCCTGGCTACCCGAATTTGCATTTCTGATAAATGGCCGTATTGCTTCATCAGCGCCACCGAGCTCGCTCCAATTCGTAATCTTCCCAAGGTATATGCCCTGAATTTGTTTAACTGTCAGTGATTTGACATTATTCTGTTTATTGAGAAGAAATACAAGCGCATCCAAAGCAATAGGTGTTTCAATCAAAGAAACGTTAACACTTTCAGCATAAGATTTTTCATCTTCCGACATTTTTCTTGCCGAAATAATAATATCGGTATGATTATCTATTAAGTTAATGATTGAATTGTGTGTTTGAGATGATTTAATCCTCTCGCCGAAAAAATTGTCGGGGACGTCTTCTCTATTGGGCTCCAGGCGCCAAATACCGTTTCCTTCCGATAAAGACCTCCATTCACAACGCCAGCCCAATAATTTACACGCAATCAGTGTATTCAAAGGTAGTGTTGAAGAAGAACCATCTACTCTGGGATAGTTGTCAACGGTTAATCCATCTATTTCAAACAATATATCGTCTTCCTTGTCGCAACCCGAAAAAAATGTTGTCACTGCAAGGCAGATTGCTATTACAACTATATTTCTCAATTTTAATCAGGTTTTTAACATGTTACAAAAAACTAAATACAAAACAATAATTTACATAATTAACCAAAGCTACTTATATCGTTGCTAAAAAGCAAGTTGGCTATATAATTCAATCCATAATTCCATCCCTTCCTGCAAGGCATAATTATTTTTTTCTTTTTGGTTTGATAGCTTCAATTCGGAAAACCAATTCAAAAAACAAGAGATGTGAGTAATGTGCATTCAGCTTATCAACACCCCAGGAAAAAAATGACGGATAGTAATTAATGCCAAGGTTAAATCCATTTGAGATTCGATAATAGGCCGACAACGCAAGGCCTATATTATTCTGTTTTGCAGAGTATTTTAAAGTATCAATATAGTTTGGAAATAATTCTACTGTTTCCCTTTCATAGTATTGAGTTCTATTAAATTGTAATCCACAATCATAATGTATTCGTTGGAAATCACTTCCTATCTGGAAGTCTCCATAAGAGGCAAAAGAGCTGTTATAGCTGCCCATATAATCCACAGGGGCAGGCACAGGTAACATAAAGTCAGTCAGTGTTCCTACATCAATATTCAGGGAATGTCTGTCAGTGATATAGTATTCAAGTCCTCCTGAAATGCCTAAGAATCCAAATGCATGGCCGTAGCCTTTGCCTTTATTAAGATACAGGTAATTGCCTTCCGGAACAGAGATTTTAACAGATAGGAGGTTCTTTGCCGGGGCAAGCCATTTATAATAACGTGTTGACAAAGTATTATTAGCCTGATCGAAATTGATTGTAATATAGTTGGGATAAGTAAATCTTTTAGGATTTGTTAAATCCAAGGCATAACCTATAACACCAACTCCGGAAAACAAATTTCCTAACCAAAATGCAGTTGAGAGGGTACTCTTAATCTGAAATGTCTTTTGCAGGCTGTCTTTTTTTGCTGTAATAAAAAGATCATTTTTTGAGCGAATAGTATTTAACCTGACCGGAGTATCATGCCATGTGTCAGTATTTGCATCAGTACGAATTTTGACGGAATCCAGGTCAGAATGTACATTTATATTAACAAATGGCTGATGTATCAGAGTGGCACATGAACTCAGGATGAATACAGCTAATAATGATAAGAAAAGTTGTTTCACGGTACCTGTTACAGATATGTATTGTCCTTTAGTATCAGAGATATATACTATAAGCCCTGAAACAATTATTTATACGCAGCATCCACAAGCGCTTTATACCTTGAAAGTATAATTGCCCTTTTGGGTTTAAGGGTTTGTGAAAGCATCCCGTTTTCAACCGACCATGTATCGGATATATAGAAACTTTTCTTTATCATTTCATGCTCAGAAAGAGTTTTATTGATCTTTGTCATTTCCTTATGCAGCATAGAAATAACGTCCTTATTGCCAACCAGTTCTTCATCACTTTCCCCTGCTTTTATATTGTTTTTTGCACACCATTCACGAAGCTCTTTCATGTTCGGGATTATTATTGCTGAAGCAAATTTCTGGTGTTCCCCAAAAACAATACAATTATTGACAAAAGATGATTCCCGTATTTTGTTTTCAATCATCTGCGGAGCTATATATTTCCCTGATGAAAGCTTGAATATCTCTTTCTTACGGTCGGTTATCATCAGATATTTTCCGTCCTGGAGGTAGCCGATATCTCCTGTATGAAGCCATCCTTCCTCATCAATTATTTCGCGTGTTGCCTTTTCATCTTTGTAATAACCCTTCATTACATGCGGTCCGCGGACAAGTATTTCACCATCATCGGCAATTTTCAGTTCTGTATTGTCAAGTGGAATGCCATTGGTACCAAGAGCATTGTCGGAAGGCTGATTAACAGATATTACCGGAGATGTTTCAGTCATTCCGTAACCCTGGTAGAGATGAAGTTTTGCGGCTGTGAATAAACGTATGATATTAGGGCGTATAGCAGCACCTCCGGTTACAACCCACATCTCTTTTCCTCCCAGATAATCACGCCATTTACTGTAAACAAGACGGTCTGCAAGCCGATGTTTTAAACGGTAAATATATCCGGTTCTTTTATTATTATAATTATTGGCAAAACGCCATGCCCACCTGTAAATGATCCTTTTAATGCCTTTCAGGTTTTTCCCTGCCTCTTCCAGTTTTGCATACATTAGCTCAAGCACTCTTGGTACTGCACAAAATCCGTCGCCATGAAAGCTTGCCAGATCTCTTGCGACTGTTGAAATGTTCTCAGCATAATAAGTACTGATACCAAGCTGTTGAAATTCATAATTCATTGTTCTCTCATAAGTATGGCAGAGAGGAAGAAAGCTGAGCATTTTATGTTGTGGACCGGCTGTTTGTCTGATTGCATGACCATATGAATCAAATGTAAGATTTCTGTGTGTAAGCATTACACCTTTCGATTTACCTGTCGTTCCTGAAGTATATATGATTGTTGCAACATCATCAGGAGAGATTTCCTGCTTATTGCGTTCTATCAGGGGATCGTTTTTCTCACGGTTCTGTTTTCCCAGTTCAATTAAATCTTCGAAACAGAATCCTGATCCGCAATCGTCTATTGTCATCACTTCAGCAGGATGATCCATTCTGGCTATAAGCGGAAGAATTTTGTTATACAGTGATTTGTTACCCAAAATAATAAGTTTTGCATCACTGTGATTGAAAGCATGCAGGAATTCTTCTTCACTGAGGGTAGAGTAAACCGGGACAAAAATAAGACGGGCAAGAGTGCATCCCATATCCAGGAAGTTCCATTCAGGACGGTTATTGCAAATGACAATCACCTTGTCTTCAGGTTGATATCCTTTTGCAATCAGTCCGCTGGCCACATTCCATGATGCTTCAACATACTCATCAACACTGACTTTTATCCACTTCCCGTTAGAATATTTTGCAAAAATGTCGTCCTTAGGAAATTTGGTCTTAAGAATATCAAGATAATCAAAGGTTCGTGTAGGTATCATAGCTGGATTATAAAAATGTAAAAATAATTAATTTTTAGTGGCTACGAACTTTATTTTATTTTACAGATATATTCTTTGTCAAGTTTTGGTTTTAGCATTGGTTTGAATGGCTTGACAATGTGTGGAACTGTAAGTGTAGATTATTTGATTTCTATTGCTTTCCAGCCCAATTCATTTTTCTTTTTGTTGAATGAAAGTATTGCTCTCCCGGTTACAGTCTGTCCATCAGTCAGCTTATTTTTTTCTATAATTTTGGGGTCAACAAAGATGTCTTCAATGAAACCAAAGTTTTGTGGAGAAATTATATTTATTGTTCCTTCAAAATCCTTTATTGCATCTGATGTCAAGTTAGAGTCGGCCTTTTTTGCGGTCAGAATCTTATAAAAACCATCTTGACCGTCTCCATTAAAACGTACTTTTAAGAGATCGCCAATTTGTGGTTTAGTCAAATTGCCTGAGTAATTGAAGAATCCAAATTTTTTCTTGTCCTTCACAAAATTCAATATATTCTTGTTTTTGTTCACAAACTCAACCACAATTAATTCTTCGGGTATTTCCTGGAATAAAATTTCCTCTGCCTGTGTGATGTGTTTTGAATACAATTCTGAGTTGTCCTTTTTTGAAGTGGCAGATTTATACCATTTCTGTTCTGTCCATTGCACTATCTGGACGGGGATTTTCGATTCATGTTTTTCTCGTGTTGCAATAACATTTTGAATCTCCGTTTTGGCTTCATCGTACATTCTCTTTTCAATGAGCATTTCAGCAAAGCTTTCTCTCAACTTAACTAAAAAAACTTCTTGTGTTTTCAGGCTCAATGCTTTGCAATAACAGGCAAACTGAATATCTTTATCTTTCGAAAATATTTCTGCCATCAATTTCCAAACCCAAAAGTCATTTCTTTTTTGTCTCGCAAAAGGCAAAAATGCAGACAGAACATTATCATCATTTCCCAATGCCAGAAGGAGTTTTGCTTTAAAATAGGGCGGGTATTGATAATCCGGATGTTTCTCAATCAAAGAATCCAATTTTGGCAAAAATGATTGGATTTTCTCCTTGTCAACAACTCTTTGCTGTCCAAAAGTATCCAAAGGCTTTCCTTCCAACAGCTTTTTGGAATAAGCAATATATGCCTGTTCGGCAACAGACATGATCTTTTTGCCTTTAAACTCCTCTTTTAAATAGTCTTCGGAACGCAGGTTATCGAAATTCCACCAGTCGGCAAAAGTCAGATAATTTGACCAGTTTTTATAGCCTTTGTGAAAGGATTTATAAATAAATGAATATGCTTCAGATGGTTTGGTAAAATGAAAATCCCTTATAATTTCAAACAACTCATTGATTTTGCCATAATCAACATATTCCATTTTCTGTAAGCCAAAAACCATGCTTCCGATTTGCCACGCACACTTATCAAAAATCATCTTTTCATTTTCCGGTAATTGCAAGTTTTTAATCCTGATCAGATTTTCCTTGAATTCTTCAAATGATTCAGGTTGAGCGGTTTTTTTCAGATAATCATAATATACCCATGCAGCAGCCCGCTTGTTCCAAATATTGTCTGGTTCTGCTTCCAAAGCTTGATTTGCCATTTGAAAAGCTTCATCAAGCTTTCCCGCTTGCCGTAGTTCTTTGATTTCTTTAAATGACATGGTCAGCTTTTTTAAGGTTATTTACGATGGACCTTATTTTGGCCTGAAGTTTAGGGCAGTCGCATTTCTTTTCCAATGGTAACACTCTGCCGAAAAAACCAGAATTGTCATATTCAAAGTCAATCACGCAAGACCTGCCATTTTTTTCAATAGTATATCTTTCACGGTATTCAAGATGCTGAATTTTGGTAATTATTTCATCATCCGATAATCCTTTGCTGACATGATCGAATAGGTTTTTCAAGAAAGGTTTTTCTTCTTCAATTGCTGCATCAAATTCAAATTGCGTTAAAATACCCCCTGCATTATTTCTATTGACTATAACAGGTGTAGTATCTTCAAGTATTTTTACAATGGTTTCAAATAACTCATCAGAATTAGTTTGTGTGGGCAGCTTTTGAAAATTGTTTTTAAAAACATTCTGTCCATTAACCCAATATTTGAATGCAGCAGTTTGCCCTTCTCTTTTAAAAATATAGCGGATTTCATAATCGCCTGCTTTCTGCCATGCTTCAATATCTATATTTTGCTTTTGCAGATGATACCATCTGTGAATAAAATGATCCTGTATGCTTAACGGCGCATCAGTCAAACCAAATTTTTCCAGCTCCGGCAAAACCTCATAGATGTTAATTTCAGTTGTTGGATCAGATTCGCCTGTCAACTCATTGAATGTTTGTTGAACATTTACATCAATGAAATTCATGTCTGAAAAGGATGATAAATACGGCGGATTGATACAGAACAGTTTCCTGGATGCTCTTGTAACTGCGGTGTATGCCCAACGATAAAACATTTCATTGGTTCTGCCATTCATTGGCTGATTACCAGTATAAAAATTGAAATTATCATTTATCGCATAGTCCCAAAAGACAAAAGCATTTGTCCATTCACCACCCTGGGCTTTGTGGCAGGTTACTGCATAACCGTATTTCAGAAGTATGCAATTGAAATACTTATCGCTGGTAATGGCTTCCTTAAACTCCTCCGTACCCTTTTTGAGTTTGGGATGCCTGGTTTTGAAATCTACATAAAGAGCTCTTTGTTCTTCGGACTTTTGGCAGTTATCTCCATACAGATAGTTTTCTAAAATAAATCCGCTTACGGTTTTGGGCTGGTTGTTTTCATCAGGCAAAACAAGGCTTATGTTTCGCCATGTGAGTTTGATTTTTTTGGTTTTATGTTCCAGAGTGTAGAAACTAACTTCTCTGCTTTCAACTGAGGTGCTTACTTCTGAAACAACGGCAAATTCTCCATTCATGATGCCCAGCTGGTAATTATTCCCTTCAATGATGACAGTATCAGATGATTGAATGGGCAAATCATCTCCAAACTTATCTTTACGGATAGCTCTATTTAAGTCAAGTGCTGTTTTGTTTTTGTAGCAGATGATGATTTTTTGGTTTTGCTGTGACTTATAGGTTTCCAGGTAATCCCGATATGTCAGATTGAAAATGTTCCGATTATTTTCTCTCAGATCAAAATCATTGAAGTAGCCTGAAGTCAGGCACTGTCTGATTTTAGTTGCAGCAAGTAAAATGCCATTGCCGGCATCGTGTCGTTTCACTTCCTTCATTTCAGCTTGTGAAACGGAAACATTGTATGTCTTGCTCAAATACTGTGGGTCAAGTGCAGGGGAGAAATTCATATCAACAGGAGGCAACTGAGCAGGGTCACCTATGAGAATTAGTTTGCTGGTAGAAGAAGCTTCCTGAATTCTTCCATAAGCAATCAGATCACGCAACAAATAACCGCTGCCAAAGCAGAAAAATTCACCCCGGTTTAAGACGTCGCTTACCATTGATGCTTCATCCACTATCAAAACCGAATCATTAACTTCAGGATTATTTCTGATTTTGTATTGGTACAGAAACGAAACACTATTTTCATCTTCACCTTGTTTGATTTCCTGTAACTCCTTAAAGCTGTATATACCCTTGTGAATGGTAGTAGATTCAAAGTCGGTTTTTTGATTGATGACTTTTGCCGCTCTGCCGGTTGGAGCCATTAACTGGTATTTCTTCTTTAAAGATTTCAGATATTCAACAAAACCCTTTAACAAAGTTGTTTTACCACTGCCGGCATACCCCTGAAGGATAAACACCCTCTTATCACTTTCTAAAAAAACCTGAAGCTTTTCCAACGCATTGCGTTGGTCGTTGGTGAGATTGATATGCCGGAAATGGTCAAAAATCTTCATGGCTGTTATTCTTTCATGCAAAGATGAGTTGTATGTGTGCAGTGAAAGTGCATTGCTAAATAGACTTCACAAATATTTTTTCAAATATTCCAATTAAGAAAGCAATATCTTTTTTCGCAGTAATTTTTATGTCCGACTTCACCCTGCCTGTTAAATGTGCCGATACATTACTCCTATAATATCTCAACCTCATAATTCTTTCAATATCAGCCTTGTCAATATTTTCTCTAAAATGAAGTACAGAAATCATCTTCACTAGAAATGAAGCATCTAATCCCGAGTGAAATGTTGATTCCATTTTCGGATCCACATTATATCCTATAGGTGTATTACTTAACGAGTCCTCTTGAAAATCAAATTTACCTGTTATTAATTTAATCCTAGATGATTGATTAATAAACACATCAACCTGTGATCTATCTTTCTTCCAAACAAAACCAGATGATACCCCCTTACTTTTACCAAAGCTGCCAACAGATTTTAAATCACAATAGTTCTCAAGAATTTGAAAACCTAAAAGAAGACATTGATCTAATACAGCATCATTAAAACAGTCAAGATTAAGCAGGTCGAATATTTTGTCCAATAATCCTTTTTT
>Ga0116183_1003773_pt1 | contig 15212 bp, 13 predicted proteins | sample AD_UKC078_MetaG_FD_89753 | JGI IMG/M metagenome (GOLD analysis project Ga0116183, IMG submission 89753) | Active sludge microbial communities of municipal wastewater-treating anaerobic digesters from USA - AD_UKC078_MetaG | ecosystem: Engineered > Bioreactor > Anaerobic > Digestate | place: USA... | reverse complement strand
CATTGCTTTCGCGGTCAGGGACCGCTCCTACAAATAAAAAAAACGGCAACCGAAGTTGCCGTTTTTAATTTATTGCTTTTAATTTAAACTGGCTAAGCCAGCATTAAACTAGAAGAATAAGATCGCGCCTAAAGATACTGTTTTTGCTTTCGCTTTGTCATCAGCAGCACCACGGTTGCTACGGTCACGCTCAGTGTTTGAGTATTCAGCTACCAAGTTCAAGTGTTTTGTCAAAGGATGATAAGCACCGATAACCCACATTGAATCTTGGATATCTTTGAAACCATCAGCAGCACGGTTGCCATCTAAAGTTGACTCACCGTATGAAGCGCCCAATTTAGTACCTACACCTGGAAGTGTGTAAGTCGCTTGAACGTACCATTGGTCTGAATCACGTGATTTACCACGGCTATCGAAACCGTCATTGAATTGTACTGTTTGACCAATACCATCACCTTGACCGTAGTAACCAGTTAAACCAAAACCAGCTACGTTAACAGTTGCACCTAAATCCCATGCTGTTGCACGGTCATCGCTAGAACCAGATACTGCTGTTGTGTCTAAGATGTTGTCGAATTTTTGAGTGATTGCTGAAGCCCACACTTTACCGCCGAAATCGCCAGCCCACTCGTATGAAGCTTTACCTTCGTACGCTGTTTGTGAACCACCGCGATGTGCTGAGAAAGCATTTGGGTTTTTAGCTGTTGCAACGCTTGTGCTAGCATCCCAAGCTTGTGTCAAACCAACTGTGAAGCTAAAGCCATTCCAGTTTGGTGATGAGTAAGCGATTTGTGATTTCCAGTCAGCGTACATGAAACCTGTACCGATACGACCTAGTGTAGTTGTGTTACCAGCTAATGAACCAGCACCAGAACCAACACCTAACAATGTCATGTCGTTCAAGATAGCGTCAGAAGCGTAGATACCTAAATCTTTACCAAGTTTGATAGAACCCCATGAAGCATCACCGAATGTTAAGAATGCTTGACGGTTTTCTTGATTACCTTGACCTGGATTGTTTGGGTTGTTTTGCAAACCAGATTGTGTTGTTGAAGCACCTGGGTTGATGCTGATGGTGAAGCCAACATCTAAGTCGTTTTGACGTGTTTTACCAGAAACTGATAAGTAGTTAGGTAACAAGCCAGTTGTGATGTTTGCTGTTGAATCAGCATTACCATCACCTAGACCTAATGGGCCTGTACCAGCACCAGTGTCGCCACTGAATGTTGTGTGTGTGTAGTATGCGTTAACAACGCCACCGATGTCTAATGTCCAATCGCCAGCTGGAATTGAGATACCAGCGTTAGCGCTTGAAGCTGCAGCTAATAAAGCTGAAGCAACTGCTAATTTAATTGTGTTATTCATATAAATCTCCTAAAAGGTTATTGCTTATCGTTTTACTACTTAAATTACCTCACCATTTCTGGCAAGAGAGTTTGCAAACTCTCTCAATGCTTTGCTAGTTTCTGTTGTAGCGCTCTATTGCTACCAACAGAATAGTTTCATCAAGAAGGTGAATGAGAGTATGCCTAAAGGCGGAATTTGAGACAACAAGTTATTTGCATTCTTGTCACAAATATTTACATTTATGATTTTTTGTTGTAAATGTGCAACATTAAGATGTTTTGTAGGAGGGGTCATTGACCCCGAATGCGATGGTGAAAATTGTATTGCGTATGTTGTTACAGTGCTTTCGCGGTCATGGACCGCTCCTACATTCTGCGTACGGTGGCTATGTTCGTTGATGTTGTAAGAGCGGTTTCACAGCGAATGCGATGGTGAACTATTGCTACGGCGTTGTTCGCGGTCGAGGACCGCTCCTACATAAAACCTATAGCCATACTGCATCCCAATGCGAATAATCGCCAATTTTTGTTACCAAACCTGCACGTATGGGGTTAGCTACAATATATCTTGCTATGTTCTGAATGTCTTCATCTTTGCGAATCGCATGGTCATAATAGCCTTGCTGCCAAATAGGTTGGCCGATTGCTTTGGCACTTTGTGATTTTATGTTTTTAATAACACCTGCTAATGTTGCTCCTGAGTTGAGCTGCATCAACCAATGAAGATGGTCGGGCATGACCACAAACGCAAGCGTGTGCGTAAAGTTTAGCGCATCTGATTTTTGTAATGTTTGTATGAGCGCTCTTGCAGCAGCTATGTCGTTAAAGATTGGTGTGCGATTATTTGTTGATGTGGCGATGTGATAAATTTGATTTGGCAGTGAAACCCGCCCTTTTCGTAAATCTTTTTGATGTTTGGTTTGCATCGACTGTGTTTTTGAGTTTACTTTTTGGGTTAGTTACGGTTTTTCGCGGTCACGGACCGCTCCTACATAGCGCAGTTTGGTAGGAGCGGTCCGTGACCGCGAACAGCATTGCTACTTTTTTCTCTATTGCTTTCGCGGTGAAACACCGCTCCTACAAAATGCATTACCAATGCTCTTCTACCGCAAACAACCTGCGATGCTCACGTATGGCAAAGCGGTCTGTCATGCCTGCAATGTAATCGGCCACTGCGCGTGCTTTGTCATTTTTTGCAAACACTTGATATTCATCTGGTAACAGCCCAGTATTTTCATAAAAGCAGCTAAATAACTCTTGCACAATGCGTGTGGCTTTTGCACTCATGCGGTTGACTTGATAATGATGATATAAATTTTTGCGTAAAAATTGTTTTAATTTGTGATTTTTTTCTGCAATTTCTGCGCTAAAGCTAATTAACGGCGGTAGCTTACGAATATCTGCAATGCTTTGCGGCTGATATTGCGCTATGTTTTTTGCGCTTTGTGTGCATATATCTGTGACTAGGGTGTTAATCATGCGGCGTATGGTTTCTGGAATAAGCCTTTTCTGCTCTAAATTTGGGTATTGTTTTGCCACTAACTGTTGATTGCTCGCAAACAATTCTACTTGGCTCAGCTGTTCAATACTGATTAAGCCAGAGCGCAGGCCATCATCAACATCATGGTTGTTGTAGGCAATTTCATCAGCAAAGTTGGTGAGTTGCGCTTCTAGGCTTGGGCTTGTTTTGTCTAAAAACCGTTGGCCTACGTCACCTAGCTGTTTGGCATTGTTAATTGAGCAGTGCTTTAAAATGCCTTCTCGCGTTTCAAAGGTGAGGTTCAGCCCATCAAATTCAGCATAGCGCTGCTCCAGTTTTTCGACCACGCGTAACGATTGCAAGTTGTGCTCAAAACCGCCATGGTTTTTCATGCATGCGTTTAATGCATCTTGGCCCGCGTGGCCAAAAGGGGTGTGGCCTAAATCGTGCGCGAGGGCTATCGCTTCCGTCAGGTCTTCATGCAGATTTAGGGTGCGGGCTATGCCACGCGCGAGCTGGGCAACTTCTAGGCTATGTGTGAGCCGGGTACGAAATAAATCACCTTCGTGATTTACAAACACCTGCGTTTTGTATTCTAAGCGCCTAAACGCGGTTGAGTGAATAATGCGGTCACGGTCGCGCCCAAAAGCATTGCGTGGTGCTGATGCAGGTTCATCAAATTGGCGGCCTAGCGATTGGGCGGGGTTGGCGGCGAAGGGGGCTAGCGGGTTCATGGATTTTACCTATCATCAAATGTAGGAGCGCAATTTATTGCGCGAATCATCGCCGCTTCGCGCAATAAATTGCGCTCCTACAAGATTATTTAACATCATAACGCCAATGTTTCCCTTAACTTTTCAATGTTGTAATCACTTGTAATCACTGATTTTCCGATGCCTTGCTGAAGGATGAGTCTGATTTTGCCGTCAGCCACTTTTTTATCTAGTTGCATAAGCGCTAAATATTTTTCAACCCCTAGCTGAGGGGCATCTAACGGTAATTTGGCTTTTGTGAGCAGGGCGTGTATACGTTCAACTTCTTGATGTGACAACCAACCCATGCGACGTGACAGGTCAGCAGCCATCATCGTTCCGGCGGCTACTGCTTCACCATGTAACCACACACCGTAGCCCATGGCATTCTCAATCGCGTGCCCAAAAGTATGGCCCAAGTTAAGCAAAGCTCTTTCACCATTTTCATGCTCATCACGTGCAACGACTTCTGCTTTATTTTGGCATGAGCGATAAATGGCGTAGCTCAACACTGCCTCATCTAATGCCATGAGTTTTTCTATATTGGTTTCTAGCCAATCAAAAAAATCTGCATCACGAATTAAGCCATATTTAACCACCTCTGCCAAGCCAGCAGAAAACTCGCGTGGTGGCAGGGTTTGTAAGGTATCGATATCTGCCAGCACCGCCTGAGGCTGATAAAACGCACCTATCATGTTTTTACCCAGCGGATGGTTTATGCCGGTTTTACCACCGACTGAAGAATCGACCTGTGAAAGTAGCGTTGTTGGAATTTGAATAAACGGCACACCGCGCAAAAAAGTTGCCGCTGCATAACCCGTTAAATCGCCAATGACACCACCACCAAGTGCTATAAGCGTTGTACTGCGTTCGCAGTGATTTTCTAGCAATGCATCGTAGATTTTATTGAGCGTTTCACTGTTTTTATACGCTTCACCATCGGGCAAAATAATTGGCGTAACCTTAACGCCAGCCTCTGCTAACGTTTCGCTAAACTTATCTAAGTACAGCGGCGCAACGGTGGTATTGGTGACAATGGCCACTTGTTTGCGCTTTAAGTGCGGCAAAATTAATTCTGCTCGTGATAATAAATGACGACCAATATAAATGGGGTAACTTCTGCTAGCGAGTTCAACATTAAGTGTTTGCATATTTAAAATGTATTTATTTTGGTTGTGGGTTATTTAATAACTGCTCTATATATTGTGTGATTTCATTTGCGGACTGCGGCCCAGTATTGACTACACAATCGGCTAGTGCCGTGTAAATTGGGTCTCGCTCTAAAAAAAGCTGCTCTAATTTTTGCTTGATATTGCCACCCTGTAATAAAGGGCGTGATTTGTCATTTCTAGTACGCAACCATAAATCATGAACATTCCCGCGCAGATAAATCACCTTACCGTTATTTTTTAAAAAAGCGCGATTCTCTGGTAATAATACTGCGCCCCCACCAGTGGCCATCACAATATTTTTAAGTTGACTTAACTCTTCAATAACAGCGCTCTCACGTTTACGAAACCCCGCCTCACCTTCCAACTCAAAAATCAGCGGGATTTTAACGCCGGTTTTACGCTCAATTTCATGGTCCGAGTCATAAAAAGTCATGCCCAACTGTTTTGCGATGAGACGGCCAATCGTGGTCTTCCCCGCGCCCATTAAACCAATAAAGAAAATATTTTCCAAACGAAACCACCTACTACAGTTCTACCCAAATTTAAAAGCAAAATGCCCATCACTGATAATGATGGGCATTTTAAGTCAATCTGGGGATTCTGTCAGATTTAGCTGATGATGTTCAATTAACGTAGACCTAAATTTTCATCCATTATTTTTGGCGTTACAAAAATCAACAATTCTGTTTTGTCTGTTTGAACAGTTTTACGTTTAAACAAATTACCCATAATTGGTAAGTCACCAAAAAATGGTACTTTATCAACATCATTTCTTTCTAATTGTTCGTAAATTCCACCTAAAACTGCTGTTTCTCCGTTTGCCACCAATAACTGTGTAGTCACGTTTTGAGTATCAATAGATGGTACACCCGCCAATATCGTACCAACTTTATCTTTTTTAACATTCAAATCCATGATTATTTTGTCATCGGGTGTAATTTGTGGTGTTACTTCTAAGCTAAGCACAGCATCAATAAACGCCACACTAGTTGCTCCGCTACTGCTTGCTTCTTGATACCCAATTTTAGTACCCTGCGCTATGACAGCCTTTTGCTGATTAGCCGTAGTTACTCTTGGGCTTGATACAACCTTACCTCGATGGTCGCTCTCAAGTGCAGATAATTCTAAATTCAATAACAACCCCGCAGGCAACCTAAATAAACTGAATGCAAAGTTACCGAATGCATTAGCAACAGGCAAATTAGACATTAGGTCTTGACTTCCGTCTGGGCTAGTTCCCACGGAAATTGATCCTGGTATTCGTGTAGTGGATAAGGTACCCGTACCCGTACGACCCGTTGTAGACTCTGTGATCGATCCTGGAGTCGTTAGTGCTCCCGTGACTGGGTCAAACACAGGGGCAGTAATTGTTCTAGAAGTTATAGCATTACCGATTGTTCCACTCGTAGAATAACTGCTATTCCCAGTATGCTGCTTTTGAACACCAAAGCGTGCACCTAAAGCTTTACCAAATTTATCATCTGCAATAACAATTCTTGACTCAATCATTACTTGCTTCACAGGTACATCTGTTTTATTAATTATCGCCTGAACCTGCTCTAAATACTTAGGGGTGTCTTGTACGAAAACGGTATTAGTTCTCGCGTCTAGCACTGCGCTACCACGCTTAGATAATATTTTTTGTTTTGTATCGCTCAATAAATTTTTTAGAGCCTCCGCCTTCATATACTTGAGTGTAAACACTTCTGTGCGTAAAGGCTCTAAATCATCGATCTGCTGAATCGCTTCAAGCGCCTGTTTTTCTTTCGCCGCCACTTCTTCTGCTGGTGCTACAATAATCACATTGCCTGTTTTACGCATTGCCAAACCCTTACTTTGCGTAATGATGTCCAAGGCTTGATCCCATGGCACGTCTTTTAAGCGCAGCGTTAAGTTACCAGATACGGTATCGCTTGTAATGATATTGAGTCCAGTAAAGTCTGCTATCACCTGTAACACAGAGCGGACTTCGATATTTTGAAAGTTCAAAGACAACTTCTCACCCGAATAGCCTGGTTTGCTGCCACGAACGAGTTTATTAGGATCTTCAATAACCTGACGCACATCGATTATAAATTTCTTATCGGCCTGGTATGCTGAATGCTCCCAGTTGCCTTTGGGCTCAATCACCATACGTCCGTTGTTGCCTTGCTTCATCGTATCAACATAAATAACGGGGGTGTTAAAGTTCGTCACGTTTAAACGACGCTGCAAATTAGCGGGAACTTCGGTATTGATAAAGTCAACAGTAATCGTCTTGCCCTTTTGTTTGATATTGATAGCTGAATTTGGATCAGACAAATCAACGATGATTCGTCCTTCACCATTTTTGCCGCGAGCAAAATCCACATTGCTAATAGCATTTTGCTGGCTACCAAGTGCAGGTTCAGAGAATTTAGTTTCTACAACTGAAGTTGAGCCAAGGGCGTTCGCATGCAACATTACGGTTAATTCGTTGCCACTTAAACTTGTGGTATATCCAACATTTTTTGTTAAATTTAATACCATTCTTGTACGATCTTTAGCCTGTGCCAGAGTAATGCTTTTCAATTCCCCTTGGCTTGCAGCGATGTTATTTTTTGCTAGGCCATTACCAATATTAGGGAAATCGAGTGCGATACGTGCTGGGTCGCTCAGTGTAAAACCCGCTGGGGCATTCACTAATGGTTCAGTAGTTTTAACTCTAATGCTGACACGACCACCAGGCAATGTTGAAAAATCCACACTTTCAATTTTATTTGCAAGCATGGATTGATCTTCAGCTTGTAGAATACTGCTAAAAACCGCAAAAAACATCAACATGTATGCTTGTGCAAAAGTTTTAAATATCCATTGTGTTTTCATTATTTCACCCTGATTTCTTAATCGTTTCATACAGTTAATACTTTTTTAATAATCACCAGTATGCTATTCCTGTAACGTCAAACTGGTCTCTCGTTCAACCCAGTCGCCAGATAAATCGTCTTGTACTATTTCTTTTAGCACAACTTCACTATCCGTGATTTGCGTCACCATGCCATAGTTTTGACCAACAAAATTACCTAATTTAACTTGCTGCACGCCACTGTCCGGGGTTTTCAGTAATGCGTATATCAGCTTACCCTTTGACAAGTGACCTACATATTTAATGCTCTCCAGCGGGTAGGCTTCCATTGGCTCTTTAGGACGACTAAGATTAGGCAATATTCCGGTAGCTTTGCTAGTCGCTTTACGGGCTTTAAATGGATCACTGAGTGAGTTATCTGCGTTGTATTGCAAGGCCAGGTAAGGCTTCACTTCTGGCAACGGTTTGACTCTGGCCTGCATATCATTTCCAGCATTTTTCATGAACTCATCTAGATCATCGCCTTGTTCACCACCACAAGCCAACAGACTAGCCGAAACCACCCCAATTACAATCAGTTGAAATGTTCGATATAAACAAACCTGCTGTTTTGTATTTATATTCACTTGACCACTCAACCTTTCTTAGCCAAAGCTTCGCTTTCAGCTTTTTTCTTAGCGGCAATCTCAGTCGCATCTAAATAGCGGTATGTTTTAGCTGTTGCTTCCATAATTAAATCCGCGTTTGCAGTTGCTTGTTTACCTTCTTTTTTGCTGCTGGCAATAATCGAAATGTCTCCCAAAGTGACAATTCGGGACAGTTTAGAAATATCCGTGGCGAAGGCACCCAAGTCGTGGTAACTCCCAAGCACTCTTATCGAAATAGGCATCTCGGCATAAAACTCCGTCTGTGTCTCCTGCCCTGGCTTAAATAACTCAAACTCCAGACCGCGAGCTAACCCAGCTTGGTTGATATCAGTTAATAAACCATCCATTTGCGATTTGTCTGGAAGTTGTTTAAGCAGGGCACCGAAAGTTTTTTCTATCTCAACCATTTGCTGTCTGTAACCCTCCAAGTTAATGGCTTGCGCTTTTTTATCTAAAAACACAGTGCGCAACTCTTGCTCCTTTGCTTTTTCAGCCTCTAGCGCAGAAAAAGCCTCCGTCCAGAAATACCAATAACCAACCGCAAAAATAACCAAGAATAATAAAAACAGCAGAACCGCTTTTACAGGCCCAGGCAGACTACCCGCATTTTTAAAATCGATATTATTAAAGTCTTCTAACTTCATTATTGACTCCCAGCACTTACTGCACCAGTCGGTGAGTTGCTTTCTTCAGCTTTGGGCGACTTAATATTGACTCCCAAGGTAAAAATGTTCTGTTTCTGAGTGTTTTGCGCATCTGGCGAGACTGCTCTAATTTCAACCAATGTTGGTGTATCCAACCAGTTGGAGGTAGAGAAGTTGCGCACCAACGTTGCCACACGAGAATTTGTATCAGCCACACCTTCAATCGTGATGGAGTTACCCTGCTGCTTAATACTTTTTAGATACATCCCTTCAGGTAATTGCCTGCTGATTTCATCTAACACAACAACAGATTGACTACGATTTGTTTGCAGATTCTCAACCACTTGTTTTCTGTCCAGCATAATACTGATTTGATCCTTCAAATCTTTAATATCTGCAATTTCTTTATCCAATTGAACAATTGCCTCGTCCAATCGGGCATTGCGCGCTGTTTGCGCTTCTACTTGGCCGTTAATAAAGGTGTAGCCTAAAAAAACTATTGCTGCCGCCGCAAAAGCAGAAAAAGCAGCCATTAGCCCAAACTCACGCTGACGCTCAGCGCGTTTGACTTGACGATGTGGTAACAGATTTACGCGTATCATATTGACAGACCTCGCATTGCCAACCCACACGCGACAAACAGTGCAGGGGCGTCGATTGCTGCTTGCTGTTGCTTGAGTTTTGTGCTGATTGCCATGCTGTGAAACGGATTAGCGACAATTGTGTGCACTTGAGTGCGTTCTTGCACCAATACATCAACTGAAGGTATGGCAGCACACCCCCCCGCCAATAGAATATTATCAACCCGATTGTATTGCGTTGAGCTAGTGAAGAACTGTAGCGCACGCGCCACTTCTGTCGCAAGTGATTGTACAAATGGTTGCAGCACTTCACCTTCATAACTTTCTGGTAAGCCGCCCTTACGTTTTGCAATTTCGGATCCTTCAACAGACAATCCAAAACGACGTTGAATTTCTTGCGTTAATTGGCCGCCACCAAAACTTTGGTCACGCATGTAGACCGATTTATTATCATGCAATACATTGACATGCATCATCGATGCGCCAATATCCACAATCATCACCGTTTGGTCACGTCCAGAATTTGGTAATTGACTTGCAACCAAGTTATATGCGGCTTCAGTGGCGTAATTTTCAACATCCATCACTGTCACTTTAAGCCCCGCGCCTTCGGCCGCTGCAACACGATCTTCAATTTTCTCTTTTCTGGCTGCCGCGATTAACACTTCAACTTCATCCGGATTGTTTGGCGCCTGACCAATAACCTGAAAGTCAATGTTGACTTCATCCAGTGAGAAGGGAATGTACTGATTGGCCTCAGCCTCAACTTGCACTTCCATATCCTCTTCACGCAACCCGGCACTCATCAATACTTTTTTGCTAATGACTGAAGATGCAGGCAAAGCAAGTGCAACACGCTTCTCTCGTGAACCTAACAGTTTCCATGCCAGTTTTACTCCGTCAACTACCTTTTCAAGGTCGCCAATATTGCCATCCACAATCGCTTCTTTAGGTAAGGCTGAAATTGAGTAACCCTCGAGTTTATATCCTCCGCGACCATTGTCGCTGAGCTCAACCATTTTCACAGAAGTTGAGCTGATATCCACCCCAATGAGTGGCGGTGTTGATTCTGTAAACAAATTGAATTTCAAATCGAAATTCCCTCTCAAAGTTAAATAGTTACGCAAACTTCTAATAAACTACTTTAAATCCTATCAACAACTTTAAACCCTGTAAAGCAATTTTTAATTTCTTTACAATTAACAATAATGTTTATATATGAATTTGTTACAGAATTGATACAAAATAAATACTTAATTACATTGTTTATTCGCAGAAACAGGTTTGGCAATTTATAATGCTGCGAACTCTTAAGACTATGTGGACTGATAAATTCTATGACGCTTAATAAATGGTGGCATTATATTTTTCTTGCAATTTTTGTCAGTTGCCTGTCCGTTGCCGCGCTGATAGCGATAGCCGCAGCAATCATATACCCATCATTGCCATCGCTTGAAGCACTCACGGATTACCATCCAAAATTACCTTTGCAGATCTTTTCTGAAGATGGTCACTTGATTGGTGAATTTGGCGAGGAGCGCCGTGCTTATATTAAAATTGAGAACGTTCCACAGACCATGAAGGATGCGGTTTTAGCCATTGAGGACCGTCGTTTTTATCAGCATGGCGGAATTGACACAACGGGCGTGGTGCGCGCAATAAAAAACAACATAACAGGTAAAGGACGCGAGGGTGCCAGCACTATCACCATGCAAGTGGCCAAAAACTTCTTTACGCCACCTAACGGTAAGCGCACGATTATTACCAAAATTAACGAAGCGCTACTCGCCATCAAAATTGAGCGCAATTTAAGTAAAGATAAAATTTTAGAGTTATACCTGAATCAAATTTACTTGGGCCAGCGTGCGTATGGTTTTGCAGCTGCGGCCCAAGTTTATTATGACAAGCCACTTGAAAAACTCACCCTTGCTGAAACTGCATTGCTGGCTGGACTCCCTAAAGCTCCTTCTGCTTATAACCCTTTTATTAACCCTAAGCGCTCGATTGGCCGTCAGCATGAAGTTTTACGCGATATGTTTAAATTTGGCTTTTTAAAAGAGGAAGAGTATCTAGGGGCGCTTAAACAACCTTTAATTTTTAAAAGTTCTAAGCAAGAGCGTAGTAACTTGTCTGCTGATTACGTGGCTGAGATTGTGCGAGAAAATTTGTATGCAAAATATCAGGATGAAATATATACAAGCGGTTTAAAAGTCTACACGACGATTCGCAAAGCTAACCAGCTTGCTGCGAACACTGCCGTTCGCGAGGGGGTGCTGGATTACGACCAGCGGCACGGTTACCGCGGGCCAGAAAAAGTGCTGGCTATCGATGCTGCAGATGATAAAAATGCGCTGGATGATGCTTTGGATGAGTTTGAAGTTTATGCCAATTTAATCCCGGCAATTATTACTGAAATCACGGCAAAATCCATTTTCGCGCATACCAAGTATGGTGATGACATTGAAATTAGCGGTAAAGGATTAAGCTTTGTTGAAAAAACGCTCAAAGAAAAAGATCCTGCAAAACGCATGTTGAAGCCAGGTGCTGTGATTCGTGTGATTAAAACTGAATCTAAAAAAAGTGATGGTACCAATTTGGGTGAGGTATGGCGCGTAGTGCAACTTCCGGAAGTAGAATCCGCATTTATTGCCATAGACCCTGAAACAGGCGCAGTGCGGGCACTTGTTGGCGGCTTTGATTTTAATCTTAGCAAATTTAATCATGTTACGCAGGCGCACCGCCAACCGGGTTCAAGCTTAAAACCTTTTATTTACTCAGCGGCACTAGAAAAAGGTTACACCGCCGCCTCTATTGTGGATGACGCCCCGCTCAGTTTTTCTGCTGCGGAAACGGGTGATGATGCGTGGTCACCCCAAAACTACGACAACGACTTCAGAGGCCCGGTACGCTTAAGAAAAGCTCTATCGCTATCTATTAATACGGTGGCTATCCGTATACTCGAAAAGATTGGCCCCAGCTATGCCCAAAGCTACCTCACACGATTTGGCTTTAAAGCCAAAGACCACCCGCCATACCTCACATTAGCTTTAGGTGCGGGCTCAACAACCCCATGGGAAATGGCAACCGCATACGCGGTATTTGCCAATGGTGGTTATCTGGTTAAACCAAGCATTATCACCAAAATTGTTGATAGTAACGGCAAAGTGATTATGCAATCAAAATTTCAGCGTGCAGGTAAAGATGCACCCCGCGTGATTGATGCGCGCAATGCCTACATCATGAACTCGATGCTGCAAAGCGTTGTTCAAAACGGTACGGCCACTAAAGCACTCTCATTAAAACGCACCGACATTGCAGGTAAAACTGGCACCACTAATGACCACAAAGACGCTTGGTTTACAGGCTACAGCCCAAAGCAGGTAGGGATTGCCTGGATTGGTTTTGATAAACCACGCAACTTAGGCAAAGGTGAAACGGGCGGCGCTGCGGCATTACCAATCTGGATTAAATACATGGCAGTCGCGCTCAACGGCGTACCTGAAATGGCCATGCGCATGCCTGAGGGCGTTGTGGCCATTAACGTTGACCCGGCCACCGGCACCCGCAGCAGTAGCGGTATTTTAGAATACTTTTACCATGAGAACCCGCCACCAACTTATGAAGAGCCGCTTCCTCCGCTATTTGGTGAAGACGACTCAGTTGATGAAAATGACGGAACTGGCGAGGATGACGCCAATGCGCAGCAAAACCAAGCACAACGGGCGTTACAGCCTGAAGTTACTTTATCGCCGCCTAGCAATGCAGCCAAGCAAGCTAAGCCTGAAAATGGCAATGCAGATGCACAAAATGCTGCTGCAAAAGTGTTAAATCCAAATTAAATTCAATGCTGCAAGCAATCATGGCAAAAGAAAATCCAAACCAATTGCGTCAACTGATTGCCCAAAAAGCTGCACAAATGATGGCAGAAGACGGCATCTCGGATTTCTCTTACGCCAAAAATAAAGCAGGCCGGCAAATCGGCGCGTTGGATAACAGCGTACTGCCTTCAAACGCAGAAATTGAAGAAGAACTCAAACGTTACAATGCACTTTTTCTAAGTGAAGAACAGCCGGAAAACTTGCGCGCCTTGCGTAAAAATGCGCTCTATACCATGCAGCTGCTCGAAAAATTTAATCCATATTTAACAGGTGCGGTGCTGGATGGCACCGCTGGATTAGGCTCAGAAACCCATATTCACTTATTTGCCGACAGCTTGAAAGAAGTGGAAATGTTTCTACTAAACCTTGATATCCCGTTTGAAACTAACGAAAAATCGTACCGTATCATGAACGACGGCAAACGTGATAAAAAAAATGACACCCGCAAAAAAGTGCCGGTTTTCTCACTCGAGACAGCGACTGGCATCATCAAACTTAGCGTATTTCAAGTGGACGAAATCAGACAACCCACCAAACGCGCAAGCGACGGTAGCAACGCAGAACGCGCCGATATTACAGCGGTAAAAAACCTCATTTCAAACACTTAAAAACGCCCAAGGATTTTTTATGCCTCTGCAAGCCTCATAGAATAAGGCTTGCAGAGGAGGTGAAATGATTTGTGCCAAAAACAAGCCAAAAATTAAGCAATCCTTTACTCAATTTTTTCAGATTAAAACTCCCTCACCCCAACCCCTCTCCCGCCTGCGGTAGAGGGGCTAGAATAACCCTCGCCCGTAAACGGGAGAGGGTGCACGACAGTGCGGGTGAGGGTGGTTTTTGACTTTAAACTCCCCTGCTACCGCGCCTGAGATTGCGCCGAATTTGGGAGGATTTCGGTAAGCGGCTGTTTGAGCCAAATGATTTTATTGGCGAGTTTCCGCTTGCCGTCCCAAAGTCAGCGCAATTTCAGGAATCAAGCGGTAGGGGGTAGCCTTTTCTTTGGTTTCTTTCTTTTGGCTAAGCAAAAGAAAGAAACTCGCCTAGGAGCGAAAAGCAACTATTAAGTTTGAGGATTAGTTCCAGATGCCCATATTTTCGCGCTAAATTCAGAACTATCGGATGGTGAAATTTTAATATCCTTGCGAATTTCTTTTATTAGAGTGGTGAGTAGCTTGTCATGCTCTTGAATCGGCAAGTCGTTAGAGACCCGAATCCCACTCCTAAAATTCTCAAGCGATTGAACTACAGATTGAGGGGCGAATAAAAGTAAATTATTACTCGCTCTTGTAAAGGTTCGCTGACCCTCAATAGAGTTATCACTGCCAGCTATACCGCTTAAAGATTCGATAAAGGCTTTATAGTAAGCCAGCTTTTCTTTTCTCCACTCGGCTTCTCTTTCTTTTTTCTTCGTAAACCAATAGGTTGCAGCAGCAATCAAAAGCCCGCCCAGCATGGTTGGAAGCGAACTCAAAAACTGATTCATTTATTACTCTCTTTCAACCATTTCGCCACATCCATCGCAAAATAAGTCAAAATCCCATCTGCACCCGCACGTTTAAACGCCAACAAACTCTCCAACACACATGCTTTTTCGTCCAGCCAGCCATTAAGTGATGCGGCTTTGAGCATCGCATATTCACCGCTCACTTGATAAGCAAACGTCGGCACCCCAAACTCATCTTTCACACGGCGCACAATATCTAAATAAGGCATGCCGGGCTTGACCATTACCATATCGGCTCCCTCGCTAATATCCAGCGCAACTTCCTGCATGGCTTCATCACTATTGGCGGGGTCCATTTGATAGGTGTATTTATTGCCTTTACCCAGATTGCCTGCTGAGCCGACAGCATCTCTAAAAGGGCCATAAAACGCAGAGGCATATTTG
>Ga0116183_1003769_pt1 | contig 15222 bp, 14 predicted proteins | sample AD_UKC078_MetaG_FD_89753 | JGI IMG/M metagenome (GOLD analysis project Ga0116183, IMG submission 89753) | Active sludge microbial communities of municipal wastewater-treating anaerobic digesters from USA - AD_UKC078_MetaG | ecosystem: Engineered > Bioreactor > Anaerobic > Digestate | place: USA... | reverse complement strand
CGGGTCTTATGGGCCGGGATGCTGATGCCGCTGGCCTCCCTGCCTTTGCTGCTGTTGTTTTTTGCCATCTTGCCCCGCACCCAGCTGCCACTCTGGAACTTTCTGAACATGCAGGGCGCTGCGACCACCGGTTTTGCCGACAAGGTGGAGCCGGGGGCGGTTTCTGTTGCTGCATCGAACCGCGTGCTGGCATTCCGGGCCGAGATGCCTCAAATGCTCCAGAAGCAGCTTTACTGGCGCGGCACTGTGTTCAACCGACTGGAGGGAAACCGTTGGCGGCGGGACGACAAGGTGCCTGCTGAGCAATTGATCTACGGCCATCCGCGCATTCGTCAGATCATCTACCAGGAGCCGGGTCTTTCAAGGTATGTCATGGCCCTGGATGCGCCTGCTGAAACATACGCGCGGCGGGTGTTGCGCAGCCCGGATGGCGTCCTGTTGCAGTTGTATCCCAGTGGTAGACGTTTTTCCCACGAGGCCCATTCCTTCCAGGGTGGGGTGTTGGCAGTTGCCTCTGCAATCCGTCGTGATTTTTATCTGCGCCTGCCCGGGTCAGTATCTCCGCGTATTCGTCAGCTGGTGGCGGATCTGGTGGCTGGTATCGACAGTGACGGCAAACGTCTGGCCGCACTGGAGGGCTATCTGCGCAATGGCGGTTATCGATACGCCGCGCAGGATATGCCGATCGGTGAAGATGCACTGGAACAGTTCCTGTTTGTGAAGAAGCAGGGCAATTGTGAGTTCTTTGCATCTGCCCTGGGTATCATGCTCAGGTTGGCCGGGGTGCCCTGTCGTCTGGTGGGCGGCTATCTGGGGGGGGAATACAACCAGTTGGGGGGCTATTACCAGATCAGCGAAGATATGGCCCATGTATGGGTCGAGACCCATGTTGCTGGCCAGGGGTGGTTGAGGATTGATCCCAGCAGCTTTGCCGTGAATGCGGATGCGGTCTGGAGTCCACGCGCTCCGGGATTTTGGAAACGGTTGGTCATGGTTGTTGATTCGGCCGAGCACGCCTGGAACCGTTCGGTAGTTACCTATGACCTGGAAAGCCAAATGGAGATTGCCCGGAGTGCCGGTCGTCGTCTGCAGCGTATCAAGGGCCTGAGGTTGCCAGAGGTTGGTGCCCCCTGGCTGCTGTCGATCGCGTCGGTTGGTGTGGCTTTAATAATATGGCTGTGGCGCAGATGGTTCCATTTGTCGCGGGAACAACGGATTATCCGCGCCTTTGCTGCCCGGGTCAGACGTGATTACGGTTTAACGGTGGTGCCGGAGAGGCAGGGGCTGTATGGTCTGGCCAGACAGACCGGCAGCCGCCGCATGGCCGAGTTTGCCGATATCTATGCTGGTGCGGTTTACCGTGACCGTCGTCTGACGCGTGAGGAGTGTGGCCGTCTCAGGGCCATTATCAGGGCTGGATTCAAGCAGTGAAGCAAAGCGGTATGTCAGATCTGGACGGACACCGCAACCGGGGCGGCCCGGTTGCTCGTTGCCCGTCCGGATGTGTGAAATTTATTGTGTCATGCAGGCGGCGTTGAGGACGCCGATGGCAATTGAAAAACAGGCCAGCAGGGTGGCAGCGGCCCGCTGGTCGTCCTCGATCTGACGCACCAGTTCCTTGTAGTGGTAACGTACGAAACCGAAAACGGCAAATTGCACCAGCATGGCCAGCACGGCCCAGATGACCATGTCCATGAAGCTGACGCTTTGGGAGATGGCTGAAGCCAACGGCAGCACAAAACCGATCAGCGCGCCGCCCAGGCTGATGGCCGGAGCAACCTTGCCCTGGCTGATCAGCTTGATCTCGTCATAGGGGGTTATCCAGGAATAGGCCTTGTAGAAGATGGCGACAAACAACAGCGATGTGATGAAATGGAGCAGAAAATCGTCAAAACCGCCCAGCGATTCCAGCAGAAATGATGTCATAAGGTTTCCTCCTGAATTATTCAAATATGTGCGGCACGAAACGGCTGTTGTTGGTGGTGACAGGCGACATGTCTTCACGGATGCCGATGCCGGCGGCCTCACCGTAAATCACCCAGGAACCGATAACCGGGTAGTTGCTGGAAAAAACAGGGATCGGAGCCAACTCCTGATAGATGCATCCCTTGCCGCCGTAAGTGCCTTCATAATCCTTGATCAGGCCGTCGCGGCAGATGGAGATATTGCCTCCTTCCCGGGAGAGCAGCGGTTTGGTGACGTAGTTGTCGCGGAACCCGTCACTGTCAAAGCTGGCGCGCAGCAGGTTGGGATGGCCTGGAAACAGTTCCCACAGGATCGGCAGGATTCCCTTGTTGCTGAGGATCATCTTCCAGGCCGGCTCGATCATGGCAATGCCGCTTGGTTCGATGTAGCGGCCGAAATACTCGCTGGTTAGCCATTCCCACGGATAAAGCTTGAACATGGTGCGAATGACCTCGTCATTCACGTCCACGAACTGCCGGCCAACGGCATCGTAACCGATGTCCTCCACAAACAGCTGCTCCGTTTCCAGTCCGGCCTGCATGGCCGTGTCGCGCAGATACTCGATGTTTCCCAGATCCTCCGGCGCATCCCGGACACAACTGAAGTAGAGCCGGCCTTTCAAGAGTGGTTTCAGATCGCTCCAGGCTGCGATCAGCTTTTCGTGGATCGAGTTGAATTGATCCGCCTTGGGGAAACGGTCCTGCAACCAGAACCACTGGATCACGCTGGCTTCCAGCAGAGCCGTAGGGGTGTCGGCGTTGTATTCCAGCATTTTGGGCGGCGAGTGGCCGTCATAGGCCAGATCAAACCGGCCCAGGATTGAGGGGGCGTCATCCTCCCATGATCGCTCGATCAGCCCGATTGCCTGCTCGGGGATCATCAGCCGTGAGTAAAGCCGGTTTGTGATCACATGCTCGGCCGCCTTGATGCACATCTCGTGCAGCTCTTGGGTGGCGATGTCCAGTTGATCTATTTCAGAAGGAGAAAAGGCGTAATAGGCGGTTTCATCCCAGTAGGGCTGGCCGTCAATGGTGTGGTAGGCCATTCCCTGGGACTCTACAGTCTGCTGCCAGTCAAACCTGGGCGGGGTTGCGATCCGTTCCATGGTCAGCTGATGCCCCCGGAACTGTGGAAGCGGGAGAGGCTGCCGAAGCCGCCGCGGGAAACACTCATGGTACGAATGGCACGGCTGCCGCGGTAAGATGTGCCGCTGCGGAAATAGGGGCCGTAATAATAGTGGGAACTGTGGCGGTAATCCTTGCTGTTGCGGGGGACTTCCTCGCAGTTCTTGGGGTCGTTGTTCCAGTCGTCCAGACAGTCCTGCTTGTTGGCATAGACGTGGCGCTGCTCCTTCTCACCACACCCGGCCAGGGCCAGGCTGCCGATCAGTACCAGTGTGATCTGTAAAGTGCTCTTGCGGCGCATCTGTACTCTCCGCCGTTGTCAGACGTGCAATCAACGGATGCTTGGAATTTTATACCGCTGGTTTGAATGTATAGAATATTCAGGCAGCCAATGCAACACCGATCAGGCAGCTGACACGGATCAGGTGTACTCGCAGTCTTCGTAAAACACCTGATAATCAAAGACGAGGCCGCCATCCTTGCCATGCACGGCAAACACGAACGCCACCCCCTGCTTGAGCAGTTCTGCGGAGTTCCTTTCCCGACAGACGCCTCTGCGGATCTCGCGGGTCACCGAGGGTTTGAGATCGTCACCGTTGATATCGCTGCTGCTGACCTCAAGCAGTGTATAGTGGATGGTCATCCTCTTGTCACCGGCTTCAAAGTTGTCCAGACGCAGGTACTGATTCAGGTTGCGCGGGCAGTTCTTGTTGCTTCGGGCGGCATTTTTCTGAAGCAGTCTGTTCAGCACCATATCGGGAGCGGAAGCGGCTTGAAGCTCGGGCAGGTAGACCGCTGTGGCGGCGCAAAGCGCCCCGACGAATACCAGCAAAAGTATCAGCAGCGACCTGATATCCTTTGTGCCGGATGATTGCTGTGTGGAGTTTGATGACTTGTGTGAGCCGGTGTTGACCGCCATATGTATTGCTCCTGCCGATTGATCTGTTTTATAACGTTTGCGGGATCAGTTCCTTGCTTCTGACGCCTTCCTGGCGATGTTCCTGAACATGGTGGATGCCAGGCTTTTGGTCATCCGGCGGGCAGCCTCGTGGTTGACCTTGACGAATCTGCTGCCGGCATTGCTTTTGAGGAATCCGATATATTCATCCAGCTCCGTGTCGCTGATCTCGCGGTAGGCATAAACCAGGCTCTGCTGGAGCAGTTTTGCCAGCATGGGCCTGGTCTCATCCAGCTTCTCCCGGAAGAGTTTCTCCACCTCCCTGCGTTTGGCCTTGTCAGCGCGGATTTCCTTGGGCATTACTCCCATAACGACCGACATGGTGTCTGACATGATCTGATAGGTGATCTTGCTGACCCCGGCAGCCTTGTCCAGATCCGCAACCTGCTTCAGGCGTCTCGCCGTGGCTGGGTGCTGTTCGGAGTAATTCTGAATTTCGGTCAGCAGCTCCGGGTTGAATCGTTTCTGCTGCCGCTCCATGGTCAGGATCCTGCTGCCCACGGGGCTTTTCATCCAGGCCAGCACAGTCTCCAGGGTTTTTATATCCATTTTGCTGCGGTAAAGGGAGCGGATGCCGCGTTTTTCCTTCTCCGGATTGAAACCGGCCAGCGCCTGGTTGAGAATATCGCCCACTTCGGGTGTAATGCCGGGCACGGACTGAAAGCCGTTTTTGAATTCGTTGATCAGCATGTCCATCTGCTCGTCAAAACCACTGATGGCAATAATCTGCTCCACCAGGTCGTCGGCCTGGGTCTGTGCATCCAGCCTGGTGATCCTGGCATATTTGCCGATCCGGTTGTGCTTCAGGGTCTCTTCCATCATGACTTCATCGGTTTCAAACTGGAATAACTCTCCAGCCTTGTTGAGATAGACATGTCTGCCTTCAACCCATACAGAACTGCCGGTCTCTGTGGTGTTGTCCTTGAAGAAAACCGTGGCGTCGGCCAGGCAGGCGCTGCTCATCATTATGACCAGCAGCAGTGATATGCAGATGTTTTTCAGCATGGACAGGCTCCTTGTCGATATTGTGGATAGCATGCAGATTACAGCAGGTTGTTTGCGGTTGTACCGCCAGGTTGTTTTCAGCGAATATACGCATACTTTAATGTGCTGTAAATTAAAATTACAAACAAATGTGGGTCTCTTTTCGTTTCCATGATGATTCAGGGGCAAGTGATGGCTCTCGCGAAATAACCTGCTTTTAACCTGCCTGACGATGCAATGCGCATGGTCAGGCAGAAATTTTAATAACCGGCAAAGGCAATTTATGCTACTTTGTTTCACCGACTAACGTATTACGGAGTGAAACAGCATTGAAAGCAGTTGTCATTATTCCCACCTACAACGAACGCGACAATATCGTGCGCCTCTCGGCGGAGGTGCTCAGGCAGCATCCCGACCTGCATATCCTCTTTGTGGACGACAATTCACCCGACGGCACCGGACAGCTGGCCGACGAACTGGCTGCAGGCAGTGACCGGATCCAGGTCATGCATCGCCCCGGCAAGCTGGGGCTGGGCTCGGCCTACTGCGAGGGTTTCAGAATGGCGCTGGATATGGGGGCGGACTGCCTGATCGAGATGGATGCGGATTTTTCCCACGATCCGGCGGTGCTGCCGCTCTTTCTGGAAAAGATTGCGGGCCATGATCTGGTAATCGGCTCACGCTACCTGAACGGAGTCAGTGTGGTTAACTGGCCGATCCGACGCCTGATTCTGAGCTATTTCGCCAGTGTCTACACCCGCCTGATCACCGGGCTGACCATCCGGGACTGCACCAGCGGTTTCAAGTGCTTTCGGCGCTCGGTCATTGAAGCGATTGATCTGGACAGTGTCAGGTCGGACGGCTATTCGTTCCAGATCGAGATGAACTACCGTTGTAATGAACGGGGGTTCCGTATCGTTGAGGTGCCGATCATCTTCATTGACCGCCATGCCGGCAGTTCAAAGATGTCAAAAAGGATTGTGCGCGAGGCGGTATTGATGGTCTGGAAGCTGAAGCTGGGTTCGATCGTGAACCGCCTGTTGGGCAGAAGGGGCTGACATGTCGCACGAGTATTGGTCCATTGTGGTTGTGCTCGGTCTGGCGGGATGGATTGCATCCATGCTGATGTTTATCTTCAAGGCCTTTCCGCTGCGCGACCGTTTCGAGAAACGGCCCGCACTGATCTGGGGCGGCTGTGTAATTGTCTTTTTTGCGGCCTGGATCACCGGTCTTTTGCATGCTTGAAAGTTAAAGGTACCGCAATATGCATCTGTTCATAGAGATACTGAATATCGTTCTACCGGTTTTTCTGGTTATCGGTATCGGCACCGGCCTGAAACACACCGGCCTGATCGATAGCGGGTTTCTGTTTCAGACCAATCGCCTGATCTATTACCTTGCCCTGCCACTACTGTTGTTTCACAAGATCTCTACTGCCGATTTCAGAGCCACCTTCAACCCGCTGGTGGTGCTGAACATCGTTCTGGCCATGTGCGTCGTGCTGGCCGGCTCATACCTGTATGCCTCCTTGCGAGGTTATTCGCCTGCCTCCAGAGGCACATTCTGTCAATGCTCGTTCAGGGGTAATCTGGCCTATGTTGGTCTGGCCATCGTTGCCAGCGCTTTTGGTGAAACAGGCCTTGCCAGGGCGGGGGTGCTGCTGGGTTTTCTTGTGCCGGTAATGAACGTGCTGGTCATACTGGTGCTGACCCTGGCACAAGCTGGCAACGGTCCAGACAAGGGGCTGGGGCACTATGTCAGTGAGATACTGCGCAACCCGCTGATCATAGCATCGCTGGCCGGTCTTGCCTGGAGTTTTCTGCAGCTGCCCATGCCGGTTGCCGTTGGCCGTACCCTGCAGATTGCGACCGGAATGTCACTGCCCCTGGCGCTGATCGCCATCGGCGGATCTTTTTCCCTGCAAAGGCTGCAAGGAGATATGTACAAGGCCCTGCTGGCTACCGGCATCAAGAATGTCAGTATGCCCCTGATCGCTCTTCCGCTTCTGCTGATGGCCGGCATTCGGGGCGAGGAGCTGGCTGTGGCTGTGGTCATGGCTGCTGCGCCTACCGCCACAGCAACCTACATTATGGCGCAGGAAATGAAAGGCGATGCCGAACTGGCCGGCTCAATCGTGATCCTTTCGACCCTGTTTTCCCTGCCGGTCTATGTTGCCATCCTTTATCTGTTGAGAACCATCGGGGGGTAGTGGTTGTTATACCCGGATACGGAAAATGCCACATTGTGCTATGTCTGGCAAAAACCGTGTTTAACTCCGGCTGTTTCTGTGCTATTAAACTACTTTCCGCCCGGAAAGGGTGCTTTTTCCCCCTGGCGGCGTAAATCTTCGGTTTTGCTTGTGCGGCGTACCTGTGTACGCCTCCGTACAAGGCCTTGATTTTCTTGCCAGGAGAACAAATCCCCGCTTTCCAAATCTGAAACTAATAGTTTCACATCCGGTGTTTGTGGATGGAAATAACCAGGCTTATGTGAACATCCGGCACAGGTTCGCCGGTGTGATCAAATCTCCTTTTATGGTGTTGTAAATGATCCAGCTGCACAATGTATCCCTGGCCTATCAGAACGATGCCACCGCCTTGAGCAATATCAACCTCAGGATCGGCAAGGGCGAGTTTGTCTTTCTGACCGGTGCTTCCGGGGCCGGCAAGACGACGCTCCTGCGTCTGCTTTATGGCGCCCTGCACCCGACCCGCGGCCAGGTACTGATTGACGGCCAGAATATCTCCCGTATGACTTCAGCCCAGATCCCGCTGCTGCGACGGTCAATCGGCGTCGTATTTCAGGATTTCAAGCTGCTGCCCAACCGGACTGTCTTTGAAAACGTTGCCATTACGCTGGAGGTGCTTGGCTGGGGGCGGGCTGATATCGGCAAGAAGGTCATGCATATTCTCAAACAGACCGGTATGGAATCCAAGATCGGCATGATGCCGCAGCGGCTATCCGGCGGTGAACAACAACGGGTGGCGCTGGCGAGGGCTTTGGTCAACGACCCCAAGATCCTGCTGGCTGACGAGCCGACCGGCAATCTGGACGAGGCCAATAAGAACCAGATTCTCAATATATTCAAGGAAGCCAACGTGCGCGGTACGACCGTGGTGGTCGCGACGCATGACAGGCGGCTGATCGACAACAGCCACAAACGGCTTGTTTCCCTCAGCAATGGAGAAATCGTTGAACAGGTGGAAAAAGAAGAAACCGCAAGCAGTCAACAAGCCTAATATCCGGCCAGCCTTGAGTGGCTCGGGTTTTGGCGGACGGACGGGCTACTATTTCAGGCGCGCCCTGGCCAACCTGCGTCAGAACGTTTTTGTGAGCGTGGTAACGGTCGGCACGATTTCCCTGGCCCTGCTGATTCTTTCGCTGTTTATGCTGGTCTTCGTCAATCTGGAAAACGCCGCCGAGAACTGGAGCGAGAAAGTCCAAGTAACGGCTTATTTTGACCGGGAACTGACGGCCCAGGAACAGACGGCCCTGCGTGCTAAAATCAACGCCATTGCGGGTGTGGAGAAGTTGAACTATGTCTCTCGTGATGAGGCGCTGAAGCGCTTTAAAAGCAGGCTGCGCGGACAGGAAACGCTGCTGGAGGGGGTCAGGCCGGAAATCCTGCCCACCTCGCTGGAGATATCTCTGAAGCGGGCACATCGCGACTCCCAGGGGGTTGAGAATTTCGTCGCCTCCCTTAGGCGTATCCCCGAGATTGGCGAGTTGCAGTACGGCGAGGAGTGGGTCAGGCGCTTCAACACCTTCCTGAATTTCATGCGTATGCTGGGTGCGCTTTTGGGTGGATTTCTGCTGCTGGCTGTTGTGTTTATCGTTTCCAATACGATCAAGCTGACCATCTACGCCCGACGTGACGAACTGGAAGTCATGTCCCTGGTCGGGGCGACGCCGTTCTTCATCAAAGCGCCGTTTCTGATCGAGGGTGTCTTGCAGGGCGGGGCAGGCGCGTCTCTGTCACTGCTTTTGCTGGTGGCGATGTACGAAGGTTTTCTACACAATACCGGAGGATTTCTTACCTTTAATCCTGCTACGGCCGGACTTTCCTTTCTGCCGCTCGAGTATGCGGGCGGAATCCTGTTGGCAGGTGTGCTGCTCGGTTTCATGGGCAGCCTGACATCGCTCAAACGTTTCATCAATATCTGATAATGGGAACTGTATGGTCGATACTGCTGATTCTGATCCTGGCATCGCCCCTGTGGGCGAAAAACCCTAAGGATGAACTTAAAGGGGTCCGGCAGGAGATCAAGGCCAAAAAGCAGCTGATTACCAAAACCAAAAAGGTCGAGACCGTCGTATCCAGTGAACTGCAGGCCATCAATCGCAATCTGGAACAGAAGCAGGCCGACCTGGGGCGTCTGGACAGCGAGCTGCGCGGCGTCGAGTCCAGCCTGACCAGAACCGGTCGTGAAATCGCACAGGTTACCGGGGAGGCCAACCGCAAGCGCCAGGAGATTGACAGACGCCTGGCAGCACTGTACAAGGCCGGTGAGATCGGTGCCTTGCGGATGTTCTTTTCCTCTGAATCCTTTCCTCAGATGGCGGAAAATATCCGCTACATGGGTGCGATTCTTGAGCATGACAAACGGATATTCGCCGAGTATAATCAGAAAATCGATGAGTTACGCCAGCTGAAGACGGTCCTGGAAAGGGATGCCCAGCGCAAGGAGCGTGTCAAGGAAAACATCGCCCTCAAGAAGCGTGAGATCGAGCAGGAAAAGAACAACAAGGCCGCCTATCTGTTAAAGGTGCGCAATGACCGCATGGCGCACGAGAAGTCCCTGAAGCAGCTTCAGGCCAATGCGTCCCGATTGCAGAATATGCTTGATCGCCTGGAAAGGCTGAGTCGCCAGAAGCATCTGGCCAAGGCTGACAAGTCCGGCAAGTCTGGTAAAACTGCCAAGACATTGAAGAAACTGAAGGAATTGCCGCCAGTGCCGGATCGCGGCTTTGCCTCCCAGAAGGGGCGTCTGGCCATGCCGGTGCGCGGCAGGGTGATCGAAACCTATGGCAAACACAAGCACCCGGAGTTCAACTCCTACACCTTCAGCAAGGGGCTTTCGATTGCCGTGCCTGAGGGTACCGAGATCAGGAATATTTATGGCGGCACGGTGATCTATGCCGATTATTTCAAGGGGTTCGGCAATATGGTCATCATCGACCACGGGGGCGGATATTTCAGCCTGTATGCCCATGCCGCCAAAATCCTCAGGAAGGTCGGATCAGAGGTGAAAAAGAACGAGGCCGTGGCAACGGTTGGGGCCACGGATTCCACCAAGGGCGCCATGCTTTATTTTGAAATCCGTCACCAGGGCAAGCCGCAGGATCCGGCTGTCTGGGTCAGATAGCAGTTTAAGTTTAAATGTGACAGTAAGGATGTTGGTTAGCGTTATTTAGTCTTCACAGCCATGACCAGGACCTGAAATTTCGGAGGATGTAATATGGGTAGCGGGAAAAAGCGTTTATTGGCAGGGTTTACTATCGCGATCCTGACACTGGTGATCTTCATCGGTTTTACCTCGCAGCGGCGTTGTTCGGCCGAAGGCAAGGGTAGCGACTACGAGTATATCGAATTGTTCACCGATGTCATGTCCATTGTGAAGAAGAGCTATGTGGAGGATGTTGATACCAAGAAGCTGATTTACGGGGCAATCAACGGCATGCTCTCTTCGCTGGATCCGCACAGTTCCTTCATGCCGCCCGAGACATACAAGGAGTTGAAAATTGACACCAAGGGGGCTTTCGGCGGGCTGGGGATCGAGATATCGATCAGGGACGGTGTGCTGACTGTAATCTCGCCGATTGAGGATACACCTGCTTTCAAGGCTGGCATCAAGGCCGGAGACCAGATCTTGAGGATCGATGAGAAATGGACCAAAGACCTGAATATCAACGATGCGGTCAAGCGTATGCGCGGTCAAAAAGGGGCCAAGGTGACCCTGACCATTATGCGCGAAGGGTTTGATCGTCCCAAAGAGTTTTCATTGATCCGCGACATCATCCAGGTCAAGAGCGTGCGTTCCCGCATGCTTGAAAATGGCTACGGCTACATCCGCATCGCACAGTTCCAGGAAAAGACTGATGAAGATCTGGGCAAGGCGCTCAAGACCCTCCAGGATGGCGGCAAAAAGCCGTTCTCCGGGCTGGTGCTGGATTTGAGAAACGACCCCGGCGGTCTTCTGGACCAGGCGGTCAGGGTGGCCGATCATTTCATCGAAGAAGGTTTGATAGTTTATACCGAGGGGCGTGAAAAGGAACAGCAGATGCGCTTTTCCGCCACCAAGGGGGGCAAGGAGCCCAACTATCCGATTGTGGTGCTGATCAACGGTGGCAGCGCCAGTGCCTCCGAGATCGTGGCCGGTGCCCTGCAGGACCATAAACGGGCCATCATCATGGGGGTTCAGAGTTTTGGCAAGGGGTCGGTGCAGACCATCATACCTCTGTCTGACCAGTCCGGGCTGCGCCTGACCACGGCGCGTTACTTCACGCCCAAGGGACGCTCGATCCAGGCCAAGGGGATCACGCCTGATATCATCGTGGAGCAGATCGATCTTCCCAAGGATAGTAAAAAGAAACCGGGCTTCATGATCCGTGAGAAGGATCTGGAAAACCATTTTGAGGACAAGGGCGCGCCCAAGGGTGAAAAGCAGGATAACAAGCCGGAGGAGAAGCAGCGCAAGCCCCTTTCCACCAAGCCTGAGGATAATCTGAAGAGCGACTATCAGGTGATGCGGGCGCTTGACCTGCTCAAGGGGTGGGAGATCATGAAAAAGATGGGCGCGGTCAAGTAATCCACAGTGGCTAAACCTAAACAGAATCGATACAGTCAGGGGCAGGGCGGCGGACGATATGCCGCCCTTGCTTTTGTTGTTATTGTGCTGCTGGCAGTCGGTGGCTATCTGCTGTTTGGTAATAATAGCAGACAGACTGAAAGTCGGATCTCGCCTCCGGCTGAAAAAACTTCTGTACCTTCCGCCCGGCCGGTTCAGCAGCCGTTGACACCGACTGCGCCGCCGGTGCAGCAGCTACCGCAGGCTCAGGAATACAAGCCTGAACCGCGACCACCAGTGGATCTGCCGCTGGTGCCCGGATCGGAAAAGCCGTCCGGTGCGGCCCGTATGGCAGTCATCATTGACGATATGGGGGCAGGTATGCAGGAGGCCCGCGCGCTGGCCGGGATCGGTGTGCCACTGACCTTTGCCATTATCCCGGGACTGCACCATGTCCGTGATGTTGCGGCGTTTGCTCCGTCAAAAGGGATTGAGGTGATGATCCATATGCCGATGCAGTCCAAAGAGTGGCCCAAACGCCGTCTGGAATCCAACGGGTTGCTGGTCGGCATGTCAGATGATGAGATCAGGGAACGGATAGAGGGGTATCTGCGTGATATCCCGGGTGCTGTCGGTGCAAACAACCACATGGGGTCCGAGTTTACCGAGCACGAGGATAAGATGCGGGTTGTGCTGTCGGTGCTGAAGGGTAAAGGGCTCTACTTTATTGACAGTGTCACTTCTTCACGTTCCATTGGCACCAGGGTGGCGGCAGGCATGGGGGTCAGATCCGGGCGGCGGCACGTATTTCTGGATAATGAGCAGAACATGGACTACATCAAGGGCCAGCTGGAACAGGCTGTCAGGCTGGCCAAACGTAACGGTGCGGCGATTGCCATCTGCCATCCCCATCCCGCCACCATCAAAACCCTGGGTGCCGTGCTTCCCGGCCTGAAAGAGCGAGGCATTACCCTGGTGCATGCTTCGGCGCTGGTAAGATGAAGTGCTTAAACCAACCGTATTAATCCCGACCTCAGTATGACATCACCGACAACATCTTCATGCCGATGCGTGCCTGTGACTGCTGTATGGCGCGGTAATGCTCCTCATGCAGCACGGATTCCGGATTATGCGGATCGACCGGATGCACGGCCAGCCAGCTGCCTTCCCGCAGCTTTCCCTCGTATCCCGCCAGGGTTTCGTTCAGCAGCAGATAAAGCGGGTAATTGCTGCCGTTTAACTCCCCTTCGTTGAATCCGGCCAGTGGCAGGTGTTTCTGGAACAGTTGCTCTCCAGAGCGGTCAAACTGCCGGTAATCAAGTGCATAGCTGTTATCCATGTCGCGGGCATACAGCAGTGATATGGTTCTGGCTGCCTTTTCGGTGATGACCGACATGGCGGCCTGGTAGGCGTCCGAACCGCGCTCAAGCCCATAAAACGAAGTGCAGAGCATGTCGCTGAAGCAGTTTGTGTGCAGGAAGCCGCGTGAAACGCGGTCCGATGTCTCGAAATAAAAGCCGCGTTCTCCGACTTGTTCCCCATGACGGGCCCCGCAGATCAGACAGCGGTCGACCAGTCCCTCCAGTCGGGCCAGGTAGGATTCCTTCTTCTGCCCCTCCTTCTCGTTCAGCCATTGGGCATATAGCTGAGATCGCGGTTCCGGGGTATTGTCCAGGCAGTTCAGCAGCTCCTGGGTGATCTCGCTGAACTGGCTGTGTACGTCGGTGCCGCGGGCATGGGTCAGGATCGGGTAGATCTTGCCGTCCGGATTGGTATTGAGGCTCTCCACCTTGGGGCTTTTGGAGATAAAGGTCTCCATGCAGCGGTAGCCGCGGTTGGCGGCAAAGGCGCGCAGCAGGGTCTTCTGATCCTTGAAGATGCCATCGAATTTGATCCGCTCATCCACCAGGCAGGGGATCAATGTCAGTGATTTTTTGTCGATGCCGTATTGATCGAACAGGGCAAAAATATTTTTGCAGTTTTCCAGGCTGGGCATGTCTTTGACCGGTATCAGCACGCGATCGGCGGCGTACAGGGCGTTCTGGGTGAGGATATTCAGGTCGGGTCGTGTGTCGATGATGACAATGCCGGACAATCCGGATTCCGCCAGCATGCGCGTCAGTGTCATCGGTCCCTTGAAATGCTCATTGATGTTGGCCAGGTTGTCGGATGAGGGGATATAGCGCACCCCGTACTGTCCGGTATGCAGCAGTTCGGAAGCCGCTTTGCCCATCAGCAGGTCACGCACGTCGCCGTTTTTCTGCTGGCCACTGATCTCGAACATCCTGTCGATGGTGAAATGATTGTCAAAGGAGAAGATCGTGATCGGCAGGTTCTCCCGCATGGCCGTCAGATAGATGGCCAGGTTGGTGGCCAGGGTCGTTTTGCCGACCCCTCCTTTTTCGGAGGAGATGGTGATTATGAAAGGGTAGTTATGCATGTTTGCTCTCGCGCTGTAACAAGATGGATAAACGGGTTGGGAGAGTGATACTAGTCAATTTGTACCCGGCGGTCAACCGCTTTGAGTTTGCTTCATTTTTCAGCCTGCTCCGGCGCCGGCCGGTAGCGGAAATTATTTGTTGCACAGTACTGGCATGCGCATTAATCTGCAGGTCGGCTTGCTGACTACCCACGGCCCATAGATAGTTTCCATCCGGAAACTCCGGATAAGAAACTATTGGTTTTCGATCGGGAAGGTGGGGATTTTTTCTCCTGGCAAGAAAATCAAGGTGTTGTGTGGAGGCGTACACAGGTACGCCGCACAAGCAAAACCGAAGATTGACGCCGCCAGGGGGGAAAAGCACCCTTTCCATCCGGAAACTAGATACATCAGGAGACTGGCAGGGATGAATAATACACGTGAACACTGGGGCTCTCGCCTTGGCGTCATACTGGCGGTTGCCGGCAGCGCCATCGGACTGGGAAATTTTCTGCGTTTTCCGGTCAAGGCGGCCATGTATGGCGGCGGAGCCTTCCTGATTCCCTACTTCATTGCCTTTGTGCTGCTGGGTATCCCGCTGGCCTGGGTGGAGTGGACCCTGGGACGTTTCGGCGGCCGTTACAACCACGGCAGCGCCCCGGGCATACTTAATGCTGTTGTCCGTCGTCCCTGGGCCAAATACGCCGGATCGATCGGGGTGCTCGGCCCGACCCTGATCTTCTTCTATTATGTCTACATCCAGTCCTGGCTGCTTGGTTTTGCCTGGTATTCGCTGACCGGCGAACTGCTGCGGGCGGTGTATGACGACCGGGTCAGCGCCTTTTTCGGCAACTACATCTCACTCAAGGCCACCGTCGTCGGCGGTGTTCCGGCGTCCCTGTTTTTCTTCCTGCTGACCTTTGTGATCAACTTCTCGGTGGTGGCCTTTGGCGTGCGGCGCGGCATCGAGGTGCTCAACCGGTT
>Ga0116183_1003764_pt1 | contig 15232 bp, 6 predicted proteins | sample AD_UKC078_MetaG_FD_89753 | JGI IMG/M metagenome (GOLD analysis project Ga0116183, IMG submission 89753) | Active sludge microbial communities of municipal wastewater-treating anaerobic digesters from USA - AD_UKC078_MetaG | ecosystem: Engineered > Bioreactor > Anaerobic > Digestate | place: USA... | reverse complement strand
TCATTCGGGCATGCTACATCCAAGAATCGAGGCTTTGGACCTCTTTTGCCCATTTTGCTACACCCCATGTAGCATATAGGAATAGGTTATATAAATAACAGCCGATTGTAGATTCACGACCGATATTCGACGCATGGTTAATATGAGTGACGATTCTGAGTTTTTCAGGACTGCGTCTCAACTTAATATAAATATGTATTTGGAAATAACCAACAATAATGGATCATACATTATCGATGAAAAAATATATCAACGCCTATATGAAAGCAAGATGATAAACTACTTCGATCATCGCTTTGGGACTTTTAGTGGTGTATCTGAAAAAGATATTAAAGCCGGACATTGCAGAGAATTAACAAAATCCGAAAGAGATTATTCAGATCAAATCGCATTGCCCAGATATTGGATGGAATCTGCAGTTGTTAAGGAAAAATTAGATAATATCGCTTGTGGAAGAGGATGGCTCTTCATTTATCGAATGATAACAAATGTAACAAATGAGCGCACATTAATAAGCAGTGTGATTCCTAAAAATCCTGTAGGGAATTCTGCATATCTTATTTCATCAAAAGAAAATGGTTTTAAAATTGCGTGTCTATTATCTAATTTCAATTGTTTCGTGCTCGATTATTTTGCAAGACAAAAATTAGGTGGAACAAACTTAAATGTCTTTATATTGAAACAACTTCCTGTAATCCCCCCCAAATTCTATAAATCTAATAGTCTAGGTGTCATAGTTCCTAAAGTATTGGAGCTCACCTACACCGCCTGGGACATCAAAGCCTTCGCTGACGACCTCTGGCGAGAGGCCGACGAGTCCCTCCGCGCCGCCCTCAAGCAGCAGTGGGACGAGAACGTCGCCGAGACCGATGGCGGCCATGCAGGCACAGAGGCCCCTTCCTGGGCTGAGATAGCGCCGGACGGCTTCCCCTATCCGCCCTTCAAGTGGGATGAGGAGAGACGGGCCAGGCTGCGGGCGGAGCTGGATGCCATCTATGCGCATCTGTATGGGCTGACAAGGGAAGAGCTGGATTATATTCTGGAGACCTTTCCGATAGTGAAACGGAAGGATGTCGAGAAGTACGGGAGCTATCGAACCAAAGAATTAATTTTAGATTATTATGAAGAATATTCTGATAAATTAGATTATGTGCATGTGGAGGTAAAATAGATGGAAGGGCAGCAGGAGAAAGAGAGGCTAAATCCCTTTGGAGCTCTAGAGGATATATGTACGGCTTATCGAAAATACGTCACCTCCTTCCAGAGGTTCAAAAACCCCACCATCAGGAACTGGGTCGATGAAAAGTTGAAAGAAGGGACTCTCATCTCTAAAGGACCCTACATAGAGCTTAACCGAAGATATCTCCACGGCGATTCTTTCGACCAGCTCGTGAGCGAGGGCCTAATCCATCCCAACTCGCCGAGGTGCTTCACAGCCAAAGCTGAGGACAAAGAGTCGCCGCTGGTGGACCTCCATAAGCATCAATCCGACGCAGTGAGGACGATCGCCTCAGGCAAAAATACAATTATCGCCACCGGGACCGGCAGCGGGAAGAGCTTCTGCTTCGGGATACCAATCATTAGTGAGTGCCTCAGGCTCCAAGATGAAGAGGTCAAGGGTGTCAAGGCGATCATAATCTACCCGATGAACGCTCTCGCAAACTCCCAGTATGATGATTTTGCCTCCAGGCTCGAAGGGACTGGGCTCAAGATTGCCCTCTACACTGCCGATACCCCCAATAGCCGCGAGAAAGCCCTAGCCAATTACGCCTCTACGACAGGAAGGGAGAAGCCACGAGACTCCGAGCTGTTGTCGAGAGATGAGATCAAAGATACGCCACCAGACATACTTCTCACTAACTATGTGATGCTTGAGTATCTTCTCACCCGGTTCGAGGACCGTAACGCCATATTTCCTGAGGGCAGAACCGCTCTCAGATTCTTAGTGTTGGACGAGGTTCACACTTATACGGGAAAGCAGGGAGCCGACGTCGCTTACCTCATCAGAAGGCTTAAGCAGCACACCAGAACCGCAGGCGATCTTAGATGCATAGGCACCAGCGCCACGGTTCAGAGCTCCGAGGGAGGGAACGCATCAGAGGCCATATCAAAATTCGCTTCTCGGCTATTCGGCGAGCCCTTTGAACTAGACTCGGTGATCACCGAGACCCACTCCGAACCGGTTATTGATGGCGAGCTTTTCCTTCCGGAGAACGTTTTGGTCACTGAGGAAATGGTCGATAAGTATGATGGCACCCAGGAGACTACCATACCTCTCATCATGGCCTTGACAGGCTCCGACCACCTGCAAGAGACCGATGCCAAGAGCCTTGGCAGGACATTGGGTGAGCAGAGGACTATTCAATTTCTCGAAAAGTCTCTCTTCGAGAACCCTATGAGCCTTTATGACCTCGTCGAAACCTATAGGTTACAGGTTAGACCGAACTCAACAAAAGAGGAATGCGACCGAGAGATCAGAGCCGCTCTTCTTGCTGGGATGAACGTTGAGATCGAGGTAAGAGGCAAGTCCCAGCCCCTGATGATACCTAAAGTCCATGCATTCTTCAGCCAAGGAGGCGAGATCAAAAGCTGCATCAGCCCTGAGTCTCCACATATGAACGGTGCAGGTGAGGTGATCTGTCCGGATTGCTCAAGAAACGAGAAGATCAGAAAGACCTTCCCCCTGGTCTTTTGCAGAGCCTGTGGCCAGGACTATTACTCCATCGAAATCACACCAGAAGGCAGTCTCAAACCTAGAGATATGGACGATCTCGATATCGAGGGCGACCCAGCCTACATCCTTCTCGGAAGATACAACCGAGAGATCACGCCACCTCCAGACCAATGGCTGAATCCCGGCGGCACACCAAGAAAGGAGTACAGAGAGTACGTTGATTTGGATGAGGCTGAGTATTGTCCCGACTGCAATAGGCTTTATAGAAAAAAAGATGTTGAAAAGTGCATCTGCAGCTCAAAGGTCCTAGTTACAATAGTGCCTCACCCCTTCCTCTTCTGCCCATCTGAGGATTGCGGCGTCTATTACAACAGAAGACCCAGAGAATTCAACAAGCTCTTCTCCTTCGGCACCGTGGGAAGGTCAACAGCCACTGATGTTATTGTATCTCACAACCTTAACACCCTTCCCCGTGATGAAAGAAAAATTCTGGTATTTAGCGATAATCGCCAGGACACCGCCTTGCAAGCCGCCCATATGAACAACATCCAGAAACGGCTCCATTTCCGACGTGGGCTATACAGAACCCTGGAAAGAGCTGGAGAGCCAGTCGAGCTCCTCGATATAGGAGACATGATCTTTAAACTTCTCAACGAAAAAGGTGCGTTGCCCAAATACACCAAGTCCACTTCAGATCAAAAATTCTCGGTGTTCTCCAGCAAGTCAGGAGATACTGCCTTTAAAGAATATCTTCGTTTCAACACTGTCCTCGAACTCGGCTCGTCTCCTAGGAGGAACCAACAGAACCTAGAGAACGTGGGACTCCTTCAAGTGACTTACGACGGACTCACCAAACTCGCACAGACTAACGACTTATGGGCAGAAATTCCAGAATTCATGGAACTTAGCGAATCTGCACGTGAAGATTATTTGACTGGCTTTCTGGATATCATGCGCTACAGGACTGCGATAGCATACGACTACCTTCTCGATCACGATGGATTTAAAACTAAAATAGAGGACAGGCTCGACGAGGATGTTCTCTTCCATGACGAACATAGGACCTACCAGCCTGAGGGCTACAGCGATGACGCCGTCAACAATACCCGAAAAGCGCAAGTCCATAGGCTCTCGTGGAAAACAGGACCTCATGTTGTGTGGACGATGAAGATTCTCGGTGCTGATAGAATGCGGTCTGAGAAGATCGTTAAAATAGTGGCTCATGTACTAGTTGAAGCTGGAGAGCTTCAATGGGTGTACGTCCACAAGTGGTTGCGTGGAAAATTGCTAATGATCAATCCAGAAGCTATACGTCTCTCCGCCATTAAAGATATTGTTCTGACACATAAAGCTTGCAAGAAATGCGGAACTGTCCACCACTTCAAAGAAGTGGGTGTCTGCACCGGTGCCAAATGTCAAAATCTCGTAGATGAGGACTTTTCTAATAACTATTTTAGGTACGAATACACCCGGAACTTCGATCAAGTAGTTGCTCTTAAAGCTGCAGAGCATAGCGGCCAAATCGATGGCGAAACCAGAAAGGAGCTCGAGACAAAGTTCAAGGATCCGAAAGATCCTCTCAACGTAATTGTCTGCACCCCTACCATGGAGCTAGGAATAGATATTGGATCTCTCTCGGCAGTCTATATGAGGAATGTCCCTCCCTCTCCCTCCAACTACGCCCAGAGGGCAGGAAGAGCCGGCAGAAAGTCCCAAACCTCGATCATCAACACCTTTTGCGGCGGTGGATCTAAGCGAGGCCCCCACGACCAGTATTTCTATCGGTATCCTACGAAAATAATAGCTGGAGAGATCAGCACGCCTAGATTCCTCCTGGATAACAAGGCTCTCGTCATGACCCACATCCATTCTTTTGTTCTAGAAAAGATAGACGAGAAGGTCCCCCAGAAGATTGGGGAGATCCTGGATATCGAGACCGATGAGCTTATGATGAGGTCCGACTTCAAAGAAGCCCTCGATCAGGCGGTCAAAGCGAGACGAAATGATATAGTTAGATCGATCATGGAAGGGTTCAAAGCCGAGATCGAGGAGTATGACTGGCTCGATGAACAGTTCATAAAAAACGTCGTCGATCGTTTTATCCTGGATTTTGACAGATCCTTCGATTTTTTTAGAGATGAGTACATCCAACTTCAAAAGGAGTGGTATGAGATTAATGTTTTAGCGAGGAGAAGTCCACCCTCCAATGAACAAAATTGGAGAAGAACCTCGATAGAGAAGAAAATGCATAATATGCGTGAAGGCAAAGAGAATTATTTTACTTACCGCTACCTCGCAAGTCGGGGATTCACACCTAATTACGGTTTTCCAGCAAATGTGACCACTCTCTTTCTCGATCATAGGGGTAAACGAATCGAAGAATCCGACCTACAGAGAGATAGGGCTACGGCGATAAGAGAATATGCCCCAGGAAACAGTATCTACTACCGAGGAGGCCGATACCAGATCATCGAGGCACGTTTAAAACAAGATCGTCCGGACACAAGAAAGCTGGTAATATGCCCAAATTGCGAAACTTATTACATTGGAGAAGATATTGCGATCAATGCAGCCTGTAGAGTATGTAGGTCACCTCTTAATGAAATTATTCCATACGATGCCATCGAGATACCTGATCAATTTGCAGTGAGGCGTCAGGGCATAACCAGCGACGAGGAGGAGAGGATGCGACGAGGATACCACATAAACAGGCATTATCATCAAGGCCCCAAGGTGAGATTCTGGGAAGCTGTGGACATCGCGGGGCGGATCTTTTCTCTGTGTTATGAACATAATGGTAAAATTTTAACTGTTAATACGGGGACGAGGAAAGCTGAAAAGGATGATCAGGAAAACGGGTTTACTTTATGCAACGCCTGTAAGAGATGGATATTTGGTGATGAAAACATCGAACGTCATATAGATCCCAATGATGATAAGAAATGCAGACGGAATGGAACAGAAGATGAAATAACCCGTAGAGTTGTTCTTTACGCAGAATCCTATCATGATGTGATTACAATCGATTGCGATCTTCCTAGAGAAATCGATTCCGAATACTCAGAAGGATTCTATCAGACTCTCTCTCAGGCGATAATCCAAGGTCTACAGATAAAAATGAATATCAATGTGGATGAGGTAGAAACGTTCCTCATGCCTAATCCCGAGAAGGAAGGAACCTTCCGCATCGTTCTCTATGAGGGTGCAGAAGGCGGAGCTGGATTCCTCAGATCACTTCAAGAGACCGGCGAGATGCATGAGGTTGTGGGGCTGGCCCGCGAGATACTCCATGAGTTCGACCCCGATGAGGCGAAATGCGATCGGGCATGCTATAGCTGTCTATGTAACTACTATAACCAATCTGTTCATGAGATTTTGGATCGCAACCTGGTTCTTCCGTTCCTCGCAAGAATAGAACGATCCAAATTGATACAGGTTGAACCATCACCCGACAGATTCGATGACCTTCTAAAGCAATGTGAATCTCCGTTAGAACGAAGTTTTCTTGCTGTCATTAGAGAGCGAAAGCTACCATTTCCCACAGAAGCTCAAAAAACATTATACGAAGGTGATGCGCCAATTGTGCAGGCCGATTTCTATTATGAGGAGGATAGATTAGCTGTTTTTGTAGATGGGCCTAATCACGACAAAGATTATGTAAAAGACAGTGATAAGAAAAAGCGCGAGAAGCTTGATGAACTTGGCTATCGCGTTTTCGTAGTTAGATTTGATGAAGACCAAAATGAGAGAATAGATGCTTTGGCGAAGCATCTCGGTATTAGCGAGAGCGAATAATTGGATGGATTGTTGACGATATTTTATATCGTTCTACAGTCCGACTTGCCTGACTCATGAGCTGGGTATCATTAAAACCGCAGTGAAGAGGGGATGAAGAAAAGGGGCTGGCGGCACTTGGTAGTCGAGGAAGGTAGAATTCGACCGGAACGGTTTGTAATGCGGTCTTCCGCTGAGATCGAGCTCATCCGCAAGGGCCAGCCTCTGCAGATTAAAAGTTGATATCATTCTAATGTGCAATGGCTATCTTCAAAGGCGAATTGCCTAGCCATTAGCGAAATCATGTATCCGCCGGTCCAAATTTGACCCCCCGCGCCGATCCGATTTTGACCCCCTTAGACGACTAACATGACTCATAGAGTATAAGTTCACGTCTCGCTACTTTCTGCGGAAACTCTCTCCGTTCATGTTCAGTATCAGCGCGCGGTGGGTAATCCTATCCAGAATTGCTGCGGTTAGAGTCCTGTCATGGAATACCTTCACCCAATCTGAAAATCCCAGGTTCGAGGTAATGATAGTAATCATAGTCTCATATCGTGCTGCAAGCAACTGAATTAGCAATTCAGCAGCAGCGAGATCAAATGTTATGTACCCAAGCTAATCAATTATGAGGAGATCAATCTTTTTCAACTCGATAGTTCCCCTCGCATGCTCTGATCCCTACCGAAATAGCCATATGAGTCTTGCCGGTTCCGGAATTTCCGATGAGAACAACATTCCCCCCTTCTTTAAGAAACGCAAGCGTTTCCTCCAACCCGCGATCTCCCCATCAGCGAACTCCATGCCATCAGCCCCGAACTTTGTCTCAGTGGCGGAGCAACCTCTCCTCCGCCACAGGCCCTCTCACTCAATCCATATCGCCGGCCTTCCCGGCTCCGCCTGACGGCTTTTCCCCTTGGGGTCTGCTCCTGCCTCCTCCGCCGAAAAGACCTCCACCGGCACGCCCATGCTTGCAGCCAGATACTCCTTCTCCCTGGAGAGCGTCTCGTACTCGTCCAGCCCCAGGGCCTCTGCGCTAAGGGAATGGGCCGCTTTGGCCAGCTTCTGAGCATACTTGGGAGCATCCTTCTTGTGCGCGGCTATAGCAGGCGACGCCATGGCCTCCTTCATCAGAGCACCCATGTCCAGCCTTCCGCCACTGGCCTGAGCAGTGCTCAGAGCCAGGCGCAGCATCTCCTTCTTCCACTGGGGGGTGGTATAGAGAGTGATCTTAGCAGGCTGGGCCCCGGTGACATTGATGATCTCCTGCACATCATCTATCGTCCTCTCCAGGAGATCCTCCGCCCGCTCCGCCTGCTCATCGATCAGGGAGTCATCTGCCTTCGGCCACTCTGCCAAAGAGGCATAACCCTCCCCCAGCCCGGAGGCCCAGATCTCCTCACATACATGCGGGGTGAAAGGAGACATCATCCTCACCCAGGCCGAGAGAACAGCACGAAGCTGGTTTCTCCCTCCCCGGCGCTGATACCAGCGCAGATCGCCCATAAGCAGATAAAAGGCACTCTGCAAGGCCCGGCGGGTGTGAACCTCCTCCATGGCCTCAGTGGCCTCAATGATGCGCCTTTGCAGCCGGGAGAGCATCCAGCGGTCGATGAGAGTCTTCTCAACATTCTCGTCGATGCTCCCATCGGCCAGTATCTCCCGCGCCAGATTGTAGAACCTCTCCAGATGAGCGCGGGTGGACTCAACCCCGTCGTTTCTCCAGTCCACATCCGCCGTCCCCTCAGCATTGCCCAGAATGTAGAGCCTGGTCACATCCGCCCCGTTATCGGCCACCGCCTGGCGCAGCGTCAGGAGGGGTCCTTTGGACTTGGACATCTTCTCCCCCTCCAGGGAGACGAAACCGTTCACAGCCATAGCCCGCGGCCAGAGCTGCTCGGGGAATATGGCCACATGATGATAGAGGAAGAAGAGAAGATGGTTGGCCACCAGATCCTTCCCCGAGGTACGGAGATCTACGGGATACCAGTAGGCAAAGTCGTCATGTATCTGCTGTACCATCTGGGCAGACAGGCCGGTGAGTTCAGCAACATCGGCGGCATTGCCATTGTCCATGAAGATATACTCGAAGAACTCCGGCGGCAGATTGTCGACCTTCATTCCCGCATTGACATACTTGGCCAGGATGTAATAGGCCATGTAGATGGTCGAGTCTCCCAGGGACTCAATCAGCCACTGCTTATCCCAGGGCAGACGGGTTCCCAGGCCCTTGCGCCTGGCACAGGCCTTGTCCTTCAGCCAGTCGATCTTGTTCTCGAACTCCGCCCGGTACTCCGGCGGTATTATATCCATCCTGGACAGGCACCACAGGACCCTGCCCTTCCACTGTGGATTGGAGTACTCCAGGAACCACTGGTCCCGCACCATCATGATGACACATCTGTTGCCGCAGCGACAGATCACCGGGGTGTGGGAGAACTCATAGAAGATCTCTGCTATCCCCTGGTCGATCAGATCCCGGAGGAGGAGATCCTTGATCTTGCTCACCGCCACGCCCGCATAGCGGCCGGTATTGGGCTTTAAGACTCCATTATGAAACTCCCGCCGGTAGACCATCTTGGTTGCTTCCTCCGCCCGGGGATCATTCTGATCCACAACCCCCAGTTCTCTTACTGCATCCACCGCCGGGAACTCGCCATAGCCCGGGGACTCAATCAGGGATATGAACTCGATCGCCCTCAGATCCTCTTTGATGCCGTACTGGCTGAGGTCTTCATCATAAAGATCCTTCAGAGCCAGATAATCGTAGGGGGCATGGGCGGGAACGGACATGACGATACCTGAGCCGCTGTCCGGGTCCACGAAGCCTGCGGGCAGAATGGGCACCTCCGCCCCGGTGAGGGGATTGGTCACCCTCTTGCCGATGAGATCCTTTCCCGCTATCTCTGCCCCCCAGGCCACAGTCCTGTCGGTATAGGTCAGCTTCTCATAGGCCTCAGGAGAGATTATCCAGCTCTCATCGTTCACCCTCGCTATAACATAGGTGACGCTCGGGTTGAGCCAGAGGTTGGTCACTCCGAAGACCGTCTCCGGCCTGAGGGTGGCACAGGGCATAACAGTATCTCCCATCCTGAACTTGATCAGGGCAAAATCCATGATGGTGGCATCCTCGCCCTTGAGGATGTCGTGATCCTCCACTGGATTCCTGTCGTGCGGACACCAGCGCACTGGATGGCTGCCCTTGACCACATACTCCTGCCTGTGGAGTATGCCGTACTGCCATTCAATGAACTTGCTGTAGGCGGGATCGGTGGTGGTAAACTCCCGCCTCCAATCGATGGAGTAACCGATGGACTGCATCGCCGCCTTCGCCTGACGGCGGAAGTAAAGGACTATCTTCTCCGGGGTATTCAGGTTGGCCAGCTCCTCCTCGGGGATGCCGTGCAGCCTGGTGTAGACCTCCCAGATGAGAGGATCTTTGTTGGCTATCAGCTCCGAGAGGCCCACAATGGGGGTTCCTGTGGCATGAAAGCCCATGGGAAAGAGGACATTGTAGCCCCTCATCCTCTTGTAGCGGGCCAATGTATCTCCTATGGTGAAGGTGCGGGTGTGGCCAGCATGCAGATTGCCATTCAAATAAGGATAGGGTATGGTCAGGAGATACTTCTGCCGCCCGTCGGGCTCTGGCTCGTAGACTGCATTCTCCTCCCAGGCCCTCTGCCACTTGGCCTCGATATTTTTTGCAGAATACTTTTCAAGCAACTCAATTTCCTCCAGTCTCTGTGGCCCGGATCCGCCTGGTTTTCATCTTCTCCAGGCGCCTTGCTGCCTCTTCCACCCTCTTCGTCTCCCGGGTGATGGAGAAGCGGATGTAGCCCTCGCCATGCTCTCCAAATCCCACTCCCGGGGTGGCCACAATCCCCGTTCTCTCCAGCAATTCAGCAGCATAATCGATGGAGCTTCCTCCCACCCAGGCCCAGAGATAAAGGGTCGCCCTGGGCCTCTCCAGCTCAAGGCCGATATCCCTGAGGGCTCTGTACAGTATATCTATCCTCTGCTGGTAGACCTGGCGGATCTCATCCACCACCTCTCTTGGGCTATTCAAGGCCACAATTCCCGCATCCTGTACTGCACCGAAGGTTCCCGAATCGATGTTGCTCTTGATCTTGCCTATTCCTGCTATGACATCGGCATCTCCGACCACCGATCCTATCCTCCAGCCGGTCATGTTATAGGTCTTGGAGAGGGAATGAAACTCCACTGCCACATCCTTTGCCCCATCCACCTCCAGGAGGCTGGAGGATCGATTGCCATCGAAGTAGATCTCTGAGTAAGGGTTGTCATGCATTATGATGATACCATTGTCCCGGGCAAAGTCGACCAGCTCTTCGAAGAACTTCCTGCTGGCCGTCGCCCCGATGGGGTTGTTGGGATAGTTGAGAAACATGATCTTCGCCCGCCTGGCGATCTCTGCCGGTATGGCATCCAGGTCAGGCAGAAAGCCGTTCTCCTTTAGCAGTGGCATGACGACCGGCTCTCCGCCGGCAAAGGCCGTGGCTGTCCGGTAAACCGGGTAGGCGGGATCGGGAACCAAAGCCAGGTCACCGGGGTTGATAAAGGCCAGCGGCGCATGGGCAATACCCTCCTTGGAGCCGATCAGCGTCAGCACCTCATCCTCTGGATCCAGGTCAACATCGAAGGTCTTCTTATACCAGTCTGCAACAGCCTTCCGGAAGGCCAGCTTTCCCTCATATGACGGATACTGGTGGTTCGATGAGTCATCCACCGCCCGCTTCAAAGCTTGAACAATGTGATCGGGCGTCGGCAGATCAGGGTCTCCGACGCTCAGGTCGATCACATCCACTCCTCTTGCCCTTGCCTCCTGTTTCGCCTTATCGATGCCGGCAAAAAGGTACGGCGGGAGATTCTTTATCCGATCGGCATACATTAGGTTCTCTCCATGGAAGATGCATTTATATGATGACGGTCATTCTTTTTTTTGGTTCCAGTCCAGGTCGTTATCCCCAGGTACTACTGTCACGTAGTATTTAAGATTAGAGGGGCCCGGAGAGATCTTTGAAGGCCTGAGCGGATCTGGATGGATCTGGGTGGATTGAAGATACATCAAAATAGCTGCTGCAGTTCAAGGGAGATTGATGCTGGAGATAAAGGATTTAAGCCGCTGGCTGCCCCAGGAGGTCATTGAGTTTTATGAAGGGCAGGGTTATAGAGAGCTTTATCCTCCTCAGGCAGAGGCCATAGAAAGAGGTCTTCTGGAGGAGAAGAGCATGTTTCTTGCTCTGGCGACGGCTTCTGGCAAGACCCTTCTGGCAGAGCTTGCCATGCTCAAGGCCGCTCTGCAGTCCAGGCGCTCCCTTTATATCGTCCCACTGCGTGCCCTGGCGGCAGAGAAGTTCGACTCTTTTCAAAGGTTCAGGAGGCTGGGGATAAGCGTGGGCATAAGCACAGGCGACTTCGACAAGAAGGATGAGCGCCTGGGCAGAAATCAGATAATAATCGCCACCTCAGAGAAGGCGGACTCATTGATGAGAAATGCTGCCTCATGGGTGCGGGATCTTGCCGTTCTGGTGGTCGATGAGATCCACCTCTTAAACGATGTCGGCCGGGGTCCGACCCTGGAGATGACCATCACCAAGCTGCGCCACTCCAACCCCGGATTGCAGATCATCGGCCTTTCAGCGACTGTCGCCAACTCCCGTGACCTGGCAGACTGGCTGGATGCAGAGCTGGTGAGCAGCGATTGGAGGCCCATAGCCCTCAAGGAGGGGCTCATCTGTCAGGGAAGGCTGGTCTTCCCCGAGGAAGAGAGGGCCCTTGAGGGGAAGAAGGAGGATAAGAAGGACGAGGCCATTGCCCTGGTCAGGGACACCCTCTCCCAGGATGCCCAGATACTGATATTCGAGAACTCCCGCAAGAATGCTGAGGCGGCAGCCATAAAGATGTCCAACCTCATTCCTCTCCAGCCGCTCTCAGAGGCCCTCTCGGAGAGCATTCTGGCCACAGGAGAGAGCGAGACCTGCCACCGCCTGGCCTCATGTGTCTCCAGGGGCATTGCATTTCATCATGCTGGCCTTCTCCCCGAGCAGCGCAGGCTGGTGGAGCAGGGATTCCGGGAGAACAAGATCAAGGTCATCGCCAGCACACCCACCCTGGCTGCCGGCCTCAACCTGCCGGCCAGAAGGGTGCTGATAAAGAGCTATCGGAGGTATGAATACGGCTTGGGCATGGTCCCCATTCCGGTGATGGAGTACCGCCAGATGGCGGGCAGAGCAGGGAGGCCAGGCCTTGATCCTTATGGCGAATCCTTCCTCATGGCCAAGAACAACTCGGAGATGCTCAATCTGAAGGAGCGCTACATAGAGGGCTCGCCTGAGGAGATCTGGTCGAAGCTGGCCAGCGAGAGTGCTCTGCGCACCCATATCCTCTCCACCATCGCCGCCGGCTTTGCCCGGACAGAAAGAGAGTTGAAGGACTTCATCGCCACCACATTTTATGCTCATCAGCAGGACCCCTGGCACCTGGATGCTGCATTGGAGAAGGTCCTGGCCTTCCTTGCAGATAACGGGATGATAGTTGATGGCCCGGAGGGCGATCTTCTGCCCACCAGGCTCGGCTCTCTGGTCTCTAAGCTGTACATCGATCCCTTGAGCGCAGTTATAATGCTGGAGAACCTGGGCAGTGAAGAGGGAAATGGGGATAGGAGCAAAAGGGAGAGGGTGGCGAGAAGGCCCTCAGATCTCTCCCTCATCCATCTCATAACCATGACCCCGGATATGTCCCTGCTCTACATCCAGTCGGCAGACGGCTGGGTGGAGGAGTTCATCGATCTGAATCAGAAGGAGCTTTATGAAGAGGAGAACTACGACTATCTCCTTCGCGAGGCCAAGACCTCGGCCATGCTTCTCGACTGGATCGGGGAGGTTAGAGAGGAGCTTATAAGCGACCGGTATCGCATCGGACCGGGCGACATCCGCCGTTCTGCCGAGACTGCAGAGTGGCTGATGCACTCCCTGGCAGAGCTCTCCAAGCATCTTGACCTGGGGATCACCTACCGGGCAGAGCAGCTATCGGTTCGCCTCCATTACGGCGCCGGCCAGGATCTGCTCACACTGCTGGATCTGAAGGGCATAGGAAGGGTGAGGGCAAGAAAGCTCCATCAGTCCGGCATAACCAACCGGGAGAGGCTCAGGAGCGCCGATCCGGCGGAGGTGGCCAGGCTCATTGGCCCGAAGATCGCAGAGAAGGTCCTCCTTCAACTGGACCAGGAGGAGAGGGCAGAGAGAGCAGAGGGGGAGAAGAGTATGAAGGAGATAGGCCTGACGGGAGCGGATGAGCCCCCCTGGGGATATGACAGGAAAGGAGGAGGGGGAGGAAGGGAAGAGGGAAGAGGAGCAGAGGCGAACGGGGATATGAGATATCAGAAGACAGGTCATCTGCAGGCGCAAGGAGAGCTGACGGCCGAAAGAAAGAGGGCTGCACGAAGATCAAAGCAGGGGAGGCTGCCTTGAACTGGCTGAAGAAGATCTTCTCTGGATCTGGATCAGGGGCAGAAGAGAGCCTGAGGCTGGAGGATGTTGATGCCTGGCTGGACGATAAGGAGACTGCAGTTGGCTGGGAGGAGAGCCTCTCCGGGCTGTACCGCCGGCTGGAGGAGCAGGCAGAAGAGCTTTCCGGAGATCTCTCTCTTCTGGCCTCTGCCGAGCCTGATCCGTCCACTCCCCCCAGGCTGCTCCGGGCAGGTCTTGCTGCACGGGGAGAGGTGGTCAAGCAGATGGGATCGCTGCAGGAGAAGATCGATCCGCCCAGGAAGCGGGACCTTGAATCGGCCAGCGAGCACCACTGGGCTTTGGTCAAGGGCCTGGAGAGGACAGCCACCACCTTCGGGCGGGCGCAGCGCTATGTGGCAGCCCTCTTTCCCAAGAGCCTGGAGGCTATAAACTCCGATCTGGGCCAGATCAGCCGCACTCTGGTCGATCTGGAGGAGGTGATCGGCAGGAGAAGGAGGCTGTCTGAGGAGATCTGGTACTCAAAGGAGCTCGCCGAAGAGCTGCAAAAAGGGTTTGCAGCCATGGAGTCTTTGAGGGAGAAGCTGGCGGGAGAGGAGGAGCATCTCGCCCGCACCTCTGCCCGGCTGAGGGAATATGAGCAGAGGGAGAAGAGCCTGGCGGCAAGCGATACGGGCAGAAGGGCAGAGGAGCTGAAAGCGATCTTAGAGGAGAAGAGAAGGGAGAAGACGAAGACGGAAGAGGAGCTGAGATCTCTGATCTCTCCCCTGACCAAGGCCCTGGGCAGGATCACCAAGCAGAGTTCAAGCGAGAGGATCAGACTTGAGCATGGCGAGGTCTTTCTGAATCTTTTGAAGAGCCCTGCCCAGGTCTCAAGCGCTGAGATCGCCGGCTCCCTGAGAGAGCTGCGCTCTCATCTGGCTGCTCTGGGGCTGAAGGATAGAAAGAAGGAGAAGGTTCTGGACCATATCGACCAGTTGATCAGCAAAAGGTCCCTGGAGCTGGCCCGCTCCCGCCATTTTGCCCTGGCAGAGGAGATAGAATCCCTGGAGGGGCAGTACAGGGAGAGCAGCAAGGAGGCTTTGCATTTGAGGGAGTCCATCTCCCAGGATAAGAGGGCTCTGCGCAGCCTGGAGGGGGCAGCGGAGCAGAGCCGCCGGGAGCTCCTGCAGCTGGAGGAGAGGATGAGATCAAAGCAGTCCGAGCTTAAGGAGAGGCTGACCAGGATCGCGGGAAGAGAGATGCGCCTTGATCTGTCAAAGAGAAGCGGGTGATGGACTGCTGGTCAACCTGGGGG
>Ga0116183_1003756_pt1 | contig 15270 bp, 15 predicted proteins | sample AD_UKC078_MetaG_FD_89753 | JGI IMG/M metagenome (GOLD analysis project Ga0116183, IMG submission 89753) | Active sludge microbial communities of municipal wastewater-treating anaerobic digesters from USA - AD_UKC078_MetaG | ecosystem: Engineered > Bioreactor > Anaerobic > Digestate | place: USA... | reverse complement strand
GGAGTGCAGCGACTCGGTGAGGCCGGTGAGCAGCTTCTGCCGAGGGTCGGCGATCCCGGCCATCCGCTCGGACAGCCGGGCCGCGACGGCCCGGGCCTCGCGGTGCACAAACGCGCCCTGCAGGGCCGCGCGGTTCTCGAAGTAGCGGTACAGCGTCGCGCGGGAACAGCCGGCCGCGCGGGCTATGTCCTGCATCTCCACGGCATCCACGCCGCGTTCGGCGAACAGTTCCCCGGCGGCGTGCAGGATGCGCGCGCTGTCCACGGTCAGCCCGTCTGGACCGGCACCGTCAGGGGTCGGCGCACGTAACTGCCTGGCGCCCAGACGATCCCGGCTTCGTCCACCTCGAAATCGGGACACCGGGTGATTAACTCGGTCAGCGCGACCCGCGACTGCATTCGGGCGGCCGCGGCGCCCAGGCAATGATGCGCTCCATGGCTGAAGGTCAGGATGTTGCGCGGGCGGCGGCGAATGTCGAGCGAGTCGGCGTCCGGCCCGTACTGGCGTTCGTCGCGGTTGGCCGAACCGTAGAGCAGGAGCGCCTTACGGCCTGCCGGGATGGTGCGGCCCTCGATCGTCACCTCCCGGGTGGTGGTGCGGGCCAGGCCCTGAACCGGTGAGGTGAGTCGCAGAAACTCCTCGACGGCGTCGGAGATCAGATCCGGTTCGGCGGCCAGCATTCGTCGTTGGTCCGGGTTGCGGTGCAGCAATTGCACTGCGCCGCCGAGCAATCCGGTGGTGGTGTCGTTGCCGCCGGTGACCATGGTGAAGGTGAAGGCCAGGATGGACAGTGTTCCCGCCACGTCGCCGTCGGTGCCGACCCCGGCGGCCACCAGATGTGACACCGTGTCGTCGCCCGGATCGAGGCGGCGGCGTTCGATCAGTTCGGTGAAGTAGGCCACCATCGAGGTCAGGGCCTCGGTGGCGCCGAGTAGGCCGCCCGGTGCGGTGCTGGCCGCGACGATCGCCTCGGTCCAGCCGTCGAATTGGTTCCGGTCGGAATCCGGTACGCCGAGGTAGTGCGCCACCACCATCGACGGAAGGGGCTTGAACAATTCGGCGACGATGTCCCCGCCGCCGGCGGCCCGTAGCCGTTCGATGCGCTCGATGACGAACTCCCGAACCTTCGGTTCGACGGCCTCAACCTGGCGTGGGGTGAACCCGCGTGACACCAGTTTGCGGAACTCGGTGTGCGCCGGCGGATCCTGCATCACCATGGGCGGGTTGTCCTGGAGTCCGATGAGTTCCAGTTCGCCGTAGTTGACCGTGAGCCCCTGGGCGGAGGAGAACGTCTGGTGGTCACGGGCGGCGGCCCAGACGTCGGCGTGGCGGGACAGCACCCAGTAGTCGTGTTCGGGGTTGTCCGGCACGACATGGTGCACCGGGTCGCGGTCACGAAGCGCGGTGTACATCGGCCAGGGGTCGGCCCAGGTGGGACCGCCGCGCAGTTCGAACGCGCCGTGAGACAAATCAGTGCTCATGTCTCATGTTTACCGTCGATTGAGGAACCTTGCAGACGAATGTCGAGTGGACCTCTGCGTGGCTCCTCACTCGGCGGTGGATTGCCTCGGATCACAGGCCGTCAGATCACCGCGCCGGGGTTGAGGATCCCGTCCGGATCCAGCGCGGCCTTGATGCGCCGGTTCAGTTCCATGGCCTCCGGCCCCAGCTGTCCTGCCAGCCATGGCTTCTTCAGCCGGCCTACGCCGTGCTCCCCGGTGATGGTGCCGCCGAGTCCGATCGCGAGGTCCATGATGTCGCCGAAGGCCTTGTGAGCCCGCGCCGTCATGGCCGGGTCGGCGGGGTTGTAGACGATCAACGGGTGGGTGTTGCCGTCGCCGGCGTGGGCGATCACCGAGATGGTCAGTCCGGCCTCGTCAGCGATCGCGGCCACCCCGCTCACCAGATCGGCCAGCGCGGGCAGTGGCACCCCGACGTCCTCCAGCAGCAGCGAACCCTTGGCCTCCACCGCCGGGATGGCGAAGCGGCGGGCCGCCACGAACGCTTCGCCCTCCACCGGATCGGATGTCGAGAAGCATTCGGTGGCACCGGCCCGCTCGAACACCGCCGCCATGAATTCGGCGTCCTCGGCCCCCGCGGCGCCGCGGTCGTCGGATGCGGCCACCATCATCGCCGCCGCGCCGCGGTCCAGGCCCATCCGCAGCTTGTCCTCGACCGCGTTGATCGCGACGGCGTCCATGAACTCCAGCATTGACGGGCGGATTCTTCCGGTGATCTCCACCACCGAGTTCGCCGCGGCCTGAACCGAATCGAAGGTGGCGACCACCGTGGCCGCCGTGTGCTGTTGGGGGAGCAGTCGCAGCGTCACCTCGGTGATCACCCCGAGAGTGCCCTCGCTGCCGACGAACAGCTTGGTCAGGCTCAGCCCGGCGACGTCCTTCAGGCGTGGTCCGCCCAGACGCACCGCGGTTCCGTCGGCCAGCACCACCTCCAGGCCGAGCACGTAATCCGTTGTCACGCCGTACTTCACGCAGCACAGGCCGCCGGCGTTGGTGGCGATGTTGCCGCCGATGCTGCAGATCTCGTACGACGACGGGTCCGGGGGGTACCACAAACCGTGTTCCCCGACGGCCTTCTTCACCTCGGCGTTGTACAGGCCGGGCTGCACGACGGCGGTGCGGGTGACCGGGTCGACGGTGATGCCCCGCATCTTCTCGGTGCTCAGTACGATGCCGCCGTCCACGGCGGTCGCCCCGCCGGACAGCCCCGAACCGGCGCCGCGCGGCACCACCGGAATCCGGTGCGCGCTGGCCCAGCGCAGAACCGTCTGCACCTGGGCGGTGGTGGTCGGCCGAACAACCGCGAGGGGCGTCCCCGCGGACGGGTCCATGGCCCGGTCGTGGCGGTAGGAGGCCACGATGTCGGGATCGGTGACGACGATGCCTGCTTCCGGCCCGTGTATGTCGGGACCGTGTGTGTCGGGATGGTGTGTGTCGGGATGGTCGCCCAGTTCGGCGATCAGGGAAGCCAGCGCTGAGCTCACGGCGTCAATCGTAGGTCGGCGCGCCGAAGCGCCGGCGCAGGCGGCGATGCCGGTGGCGGAACAGGATCGGCACCGCCAGCCGATACAGCGCCCCGAGCGGAGCGACCCTGCCCCGCCAGCGCAGCCGGTCGGTGACGGTGCAGCCGCCATCGAGTGGGCGGACCAGCCGCTCGTGTTCCCAGCAGGACTGGGTCAGCATCGCCGACTTCTCCAGGAATCGGTACCCGGGCCCGCGCTCGGCGATGGTGAGGTCGTCGAAATCCACCGGCAGCAGGCCGAAGAGCAGCAGCCAGCTCCGTCCCACCCGCCGGCCCAGCGGCAGGTCCGCGATGGTGGCGCCGGCCAGACCGGCCGGGACGGTCATCCGCAACAGCGGTTGGAGTTCGCCGTTGACGCCGCCCATATCGGTGGCGTGCTGCCACACCAGTTCAGCCGGGGCGGAAAGGTGCGTCGAGATCTCGAAGGAGTGCATCGCCACCGTTTTCCGCTCTGTGTTCATGTCGCCGTTCATGTCGCTCCTGTCACGGTGCCGGGGGAGTGCGGTCGAGTTCCCGCAGTGCCGGAATCCACGGGCACAGCAGGCCGATCGCCACGATCGGCAATGCCAGTCCGAGGAATGCCACCCGCAAGCCGAAGCTGTCCACCAGCGGTCCGGCCAGCATGAAGCCCACCGGTCCGGCCGCATACGCCATCGAGGTCATCACCCCGACCACCCGACCACGCAGGTGCGCCGGGGCCCTGGTCTGCATCACGGAGTTGTAGATCGGGCCGATCGGGCCGTACACCAGGCCGACGACGGCCGACAGGGCCAGAATCAGCGGCAGCGGCGGCAGCAGCGAGATGACCACACTGGCGCCGCCGAAGGTGAGTACCGCGGTCACCACGGTGCCGCGCCGGCTGGCGAATTTCGACAGCACCGTCCAACTCAGCGCGCCGATCAGGCCGCCGATAGACAGCGCCATCAACACCCAGCCCAGTTGGGCGGGCTCGTTGCGGTCGGTGAAGTACTTGGGGAAGAGCACGCTTTCCATCGGCAGGTACAGCGCCGTCACCGCCAGGTCGATGAGGCCCAGGGTCCGCAGAACCTTGTTGTGCCACACGAACTTCAGGCCCTCGATCACCCCCGACAGCACACCTTCGGGGTGTTCGGTGCGGTCCGGGCGGCCGGCGCCGGGCAGTCGCAGCAGGGCCATCGTGAGGATCGAGCAGCCGAACGCGCCGGCGGTCACCCACATGGTGTTGATCCCGCCGATGGTGGCGATCAGCAGGCCGCCGATCCCGGGCCCGGTGATGTAGGCGAGGTTGAACACCGCCTCGTACACGCTGTTGGTCTTGTCCAGCGTCCAGCCGACCCGACCGGCCGCCTCGGGCAGCATGGACTGCCGCGCCGTCATCCCGCCCGGATCGAACAACGCCCCCGCGGCTGCCAAACCGGCCAGTACCAGGGTGTTCAGCGCACCCACCCCCTGAGCGGCGGCCAGGATCGGGATCGCCGCCACCGAGGTCGCCGACATCAGATCGGCCAGAATGGCCACCCGGCGTCGCCCCAGGAAGTCGACGGCGGTGCCGGCCACCAGGGTGGCGAACAGCAGGGGCAGCGTCGCCGCTGCGGCCACCACCGAGGCGTCGGTGGCGTTACCGGTGCGCTGCAGCACCAGCCACGGGAAGGTCACCATCGAGATGCCGTTGGCCGCCGCGGACAGGAACGCCGATGTGAGAATCAGCAGCGCCGGACCGCGGGACGTGGTCATTGCAGGCAGCATAGATTCGATGACGTTCGATCCGCACCGCTGTTCGCACCCGCGCACCGGGGCGCAGTTCGCCTCCCCGGTTCCGCCCGGGACCGGCTGGCCTGGCGATCCGGCCACCGCCGAAACATCGATCGCCCGGGACGCTGAGGATGTCGCACGCCTGGCCGCCGCGGTGACCGATATCGAGACCCTCGATGCCGAGGTGAGTGTCTGTCACGCCTGCCCGCGACTGGTGGCGTGGCGCGCTGCGGCCGCGACGGTGAAGCGGCGGGCCTATGCCGACGAGCCGTACTGGGGACGGCCGGTCACCGGCTGGGGTTCGGCGCGGCCGCGCATCCTGGTGCTGGGCCTGGCTCCGGCCGCGCACGGCGGCAACCGGACCGGCCGGGTGTTCACCGGTGACCGCTCCGGTGATCAACTGTTCGCCGCGCTGCACCGCTGCGGTCTGGTGAACTCGCCCGTCAGTGTCGACGCCGCCGATGGTTTGTCCACCAACGAGATTCGGGTGTTGGCCGCGGTGCGCTGCGCCCCGCCCGGCAATGCGCCGAGCCCTGCCGAACGGGTGGCGTGCGAACCGTGGCTTGTTGCCGAGTGGCGGCTGGTAGCCCCGTCGGTCCGGGTGGTGGTCGCGCTCGGCGGCTTCGCCTGGCAGGCCGCGATCCGGCTGTTGGGGCACGGCGGCGGGGCGCGCCCGAAATTCGGTCACGGTACGGCGGTGGTGCTGCCGTCGGGGGTGGCACTGCTGGGTTGCTACCACCCCAGCCAGCAGAACATGTTCACCGGGCGGCTGACGCCGGCCATGCTTGACGACGTGATCAGGACGGCCGCCGAGCTTGCCGGACCGGGCGGGACGGCCGAATTACGGTAGCGCCGCCAGCGCTTCCCGTAACCGCCGTCCGTTGGTCTCCCGGTCCGGGTCGCGGCGCAGCAGCATGCCTTTGACGAACGACAGTTTGTCGCCGTCGCGGCGCGGCACCACGTGCAGGTGGATGTGAAACACCGTCTGGAACGCGGACTTACCGTCGTTGATCGCCAGGTTTGTTCCGGTGGCGCCGAGTCCGGTACGCGCGGCCAGGGCGACCCGCCTGCCCACCGCCAGCATCCCGGCCAGCGTTTCTGCCGGGGTGTCGGTGGCGTCGACGGTGTGGGCCTTGGGAATCACCAGTGTGTGTCCGGCGGTGAACGGCCGAATGTCAAGGAACCCGAGGTAGTCGTCGTCCTCGTAGACCGGTATCGCCGGAGCGGTCCCGGCGACGATGTCGCAGAACACACATGACATCTCGCCACCGTAGCGGGTTGGCCGACAGCTAGGCTGCGCCGAGTGGACGCCACCGATCTCGCCTTCGCCGGGGCCGCCGAACAGGCCCGCCTGCTGGCTGCCGGGGCCATCTCGGCCCCGGCACTGCTGGAGCTTTACCTCGACCGCATCGCGCGTCTTGACCGGGAACTGCGCTCGTTCCGGATCGTGATGACCGAGGACGCCCGCCGGGAGGCTGCCGCCGCCCAGCAGCGCCTAGACGCCGGCGAGCGGCTGCCGCTTTTGGGCGTGCCGGTTGCCATCAAGGACGACAGCGACGTCGCCGGGGAGTTCACCTGCTACGGCAGCAGTGCCTATGACCTCGAGGCCACGGCCGACTCCGAGGTGGTGCACCGGCTGCGCCAGGCCGGCGCGGTGATCCTCGGTAAGACTTCGGTGCCGGAAATGATGCTCTGGCCGTTCACCGAGACGGTCAGCTTCGGCGCCACCCACAATCCCTGGGATGTGACGTACACCCCCGGCGGCAGCAGCGGCGGCAGCGGCGCCGCGGTGGCCGCCGGACTCGCCCCGCTGGCGCTCGGCTCGGACGGCGCCGGGTCGATCCGGATCCCGGCCAGTTGGTGCGGGCTCTACGGGCTCAAACCTCAGCGCGGCCGGGTGCCGATCGCAGCCGGCGAGGACCCGTGGAACGGACTGAGTGTCAACGGGCCGCTGAGCCGCACCGTCGAGGACGCCGCGCTGTTCCTCGACGTCACCCATGACGGCCAGGCCCCGCGCGGCGGGTTCGTCAAGGCGGCCGCCCGCGAGCCGGGCCGGTTGCGGATCGCCTTCAGCACCAAGCTCCCGCCGACGATGATCGCGCGACTGGGTCGTCCGCAGCAGCGGGCGCTGGACGGAATGGAGACCCTGCTACGCGACCTGGGCCACGAGGTGCTCTGGCATGACCCGGACTATCCGGCGTGGGCGATGTACGGCCACGTGCTGCCCCGGATGTGGCGGGGCGTGTACGAGGAGGTTCGCAAACTGCCCTACCCGGAGCGGCTGGAGCCGAGGACGAAGGCGGTCGCCCGGCTCGGTTCGATGATCTCCGAGCGGTGGATGGACAAGGTCCGTGCGGCCGAGCCGACGCTGATCGAGCGGGTCGGTTCCCTCTTCGACGAATTCGACGTGCTGATCACCCCCGGCGCGGCCACCGGGCCGTCGCGAATCGGCCAGTACCAGCATCGCGGTGGGGTGACGACGCTGCAGTTGGTTTCCTCGCGGGTGCCGTACTTCGCGATTTTCAACGCCACCGGGCATCCGGCGGCCTCGGTGCCGTGGTTCCTCGACGGCGAGAGCCTGCCGGTTTCGGTCCAGCTGGTCGGACGGCCGTCCGATGAGGCGACCCTGCTGGCGCTCAGCGCTCAGGTCGAGGCGGCCCGACCGTGGGCGGACCGTCGCCCGCCGGTGTCGTGACCGGCGCCTCCCTCGGGCCGGGCGCGGAGTACGAGCGCCTGCTCGACGGACTGAGCGGTGACGCCCGCGCCGAGCGTGCCGAGTTGGTCGAATGGCTACTCGGACAGGGCATCGAGGTCGAGGAGATCCGGAACTCGTTCGCCCCGATGCTGCTCCCGGCCCGCCGCGCCCTCGGCGACGACGGCAGCTACGTCTCGGCCCGGCAGATCAGCGAGCAGACCGGGCTGGAGCTCGAGGCGCTGATGCGGTTCCAGCGCGCAGCCGGGCTGCCGCAGGTCGACGACCCGGATGAGCCGGTGTTCATGCGGCCCGACGGCGACACCGCGGCGCACATCAAACGCTTCCTGGATCTCGGGTTCGATCCCGACCAGATGCTGGCGGTGGTGCGGGTCCTGGCCGACGGCCTGGCCAACGCCGCCGAGGTGATGCGCGGCGCGGCCCTCGGGGCGGTGCTGCGGCCGGGGGTCACCGAGTTGGAGATCGCCCGGGGTGCGCAGGCGGTGGTCGGGGCGGTGGCGCCGCTACTCGGCCCGATGATCGAGGACCTGCTGCTGTTGCAGTTGCGGCATGCCGTCGAGACCGAGGCCGTCAACGCCACCGAACGGGCGGTCGGTACACCGCTGCCCGGTGCGCGACTGGTGGCCGCCGCGTTCGCCGACCTGGTGGGGTTCACCCGGCTGGGCGAGGAGGTGCCGCCCGAGGAACTCGAGCAGCTGGCACACCGGCTGGGCGAGCGGGCCCGCGCGGTGGCGGTCGCGCCGGTGCGGTTCATCAAGACCATCGGGGACGCTGTGATGTTCGTCTCGGCCGACACCGGTGCGCTACTGGACGCGGTGCTGAGCCTCATCGAAGCGGCCGAGGCCGACGAGTTGCTGCCGCAGCTGCGGGCCGGGGTGGCCTACGGCCAGGCGGTGAGTCGGGCCGGCGACTGGTTCGGCAGTCCGGTGAACACCGCCAGTCGGGTGACATCGATCGCGCGACCAGGATCAGTGCTGGTGTCGGAGGCGGCCCGGGACAGTATCGGGGAAGACGCACGTTTCAGCTGGTCGGTGGCCGGATCGCGGCATCTGCGTGGCATCCGCGACGCGGTGAAGCTGTTTCGGGCGCGGACCTCGCCGGATCTGCCAGCCGACGGATGATCACGAACAACGCCGACCGGTAACCGGCCGGATCAGCCCCGCAGTACCTTCATCGCGGCGACGGCGCCGACTGCCAGCAACAACAGGATCGCCAGGGTGGGGCTCACCAGCCACCACACCAGACCTGCCGCGATCAGCGCCGGTGATACGACGACGAGCGTCATCGCCGGGTGCTGCCGCAGCACATCACGAGCGGCGCGGGCGCGCTGCGGGTCGATCTCCTTACCGGCCACCAGCGAGTCTCAGAAGAAGCCGGGGAAGCCGTAGAAGCCGCCGTAGAAGTTTCCGGGGATGTACTCCGGGGTGGCGTCGATCTGGACGTTTCCGGGGCTGGCGCAGTCGGTGGTCTGTCCGCCCAGCACCGAGCTTCCGCCCATGGTTTCGCACCCCGGGAGCAGGGGGTTGTCGGCACCCGGTTCGGCGGCGGCGATCGGGGCGGTCCCCAGTGCGGCGGCCGCGCAGACGCCGGCGGTGAAGAGAACCAGGGAGCGTGCGGTGCGATGCATCGGCGGTTGTCCTTTACATTCAGGTGGGGTTGATCGTACCGAGTCCGACGCGAGTTCGACGGGCGGCTGTCCTAGGCTGACAGGCAACAGCGACTAGATCAGGGAGTTTCCATGTCCTCTGCAATTCGTGCCGGCCGTCATCTGGCGGCCGCGGTCATCGGCGCCGGAGCGGTGGCCGTCAGCCTGGCCGGGACGGCGGCCGCCGATCCGGGGTGCACCGTCGCCGACATGACCGGTGTCGAGACCGGCGTCGCGGCGGGCATGACCGCCTACCTGTGGACCCACCCCGAGGTCAATGACTACTTCACCAGCCTGCAGGGTCTGTCCAATGACGAGGCGTTCGCCAAGACCCGGGACTACTTGACGGCCAACCCCGAGATCAAGGCGCAGATGGATGCGATCCAGGCGCCCGCCGACGATCTGCGCGCCCGCTGCAACATTCCGGTGGACGGCATCGTCCGCGGGGTGCTCTGACCCCATCGGTCAGGCCCGCCACATCTTCCAATAGGGGCCGTGGCGGTCCAATAGCTGCGCGTGGCTGCCCTGCTCCACGATCCGCCCGCCGTCCAGCACCACGATGACATCGGCGTCGCGCACCGTGGACAACCGGTGGGCGACGACGAATGTGGTTCTCCCGCGGCGCAACTCGTTCATCGCCTGGCGTATCAGGTGCTCGGTCCGGGTGTCCACCGAACTGGTCGCCTCATCGAGGATCAGCAGTGGGGGAGCGGCCAGGAAGGCCCTGGCGATGGTGATGAGCTGTTTCTCACCCGCGCTGATCGCGCCGCCGTCATCACCGACCACGGTCTGGTAACCGTCGGGCAGGGTGCGGACGAACCCGTCGACGCGGGCGGCGCGCGCCGCGGCGATGATGTCGTCCTCGCTCGCGCCGGGGCGTCCGTAGGCGATGTTCTCGGTGATCGTGCCGGCCATCAGCCAAGTGTCCTGCGGCACCATGCCGATCCGGGATCGCAGCGACGCACGGCTGACGGTCCGGATATCGGTGCCGTCCACCAGGATCCGCCCGGAATCGACGTCGTAGAACCGCATCAGCAGGTTCACCAGCGTGGTCTTTCCCGCGCCGGTGGGGCCGACGATCGCCACGGTGCTGCCGGGTTCGGCGGTCAGGGACAGCTCGCGGATCACCGGTGTGTCGGTCCGGTAGCCGAATGAGACGGTCTCGAACCGGATCAGGCCGGGGCCGGGCGGCAGTTCGGCATCGGCGTCGGGGGATTCCTCCGGTTCGTCGAGAAGTTCGAACACCCGCTCGGCGCTGGCCATCCCGGACTGGAGGGCGTTGTAGAAGCCCGCGATCTGGGTCAGGGGCTGGTTGAACTGCCGGACGTACTGGATGAACGCCTGAACGCCACCCAGAGTGATCTGGCCGGTGGCCACCTGAAAGCCGCCGACCACCGCGACCGCGACATAGCCGAGGTTGCCGACGAGCACCGTCGCCGGCGAGACCAGCCCGGAGAAGAACTGCGCCCCGAATCCGGAGCGGTACACCTCAGCGTTGAGTTCACCGAACCGCCGGCGGGCTGCCTCGCCGTGCCCGTAGGTCTTGACCACGGTGAACCCGCTGTAGGTCTCCTCGACATGCGCATTGAGGCGGCCGGTGTTGGCCCACTGGGCGACGAACATCCGCCGCGAGCGACGCGCGATGGCACTCGTTGCCCACAACGACAGTGGGACGGTGGCGACCGTGATCAGCGTCAGCGCAGGTGAGATCGTCAGCATCATCAACAGCACCGCCACCACGGTGAGTACCGCGGTCAGCAACTGGCTGATGGTCATCGACACCGTGGTCGCGATGTTGTCGACGTCATTGGTCACCCGGCTGAGCAACTCCCCGCGCAGGCGGGAGTCGAAGTACGACAGCGGCAGCCGGTGAATCTTGTCCTCCACCTCCGTGCGCAATGCGAGCACGGTGCGCTGCACGATCACGTTGAGAAGCCGAGCCTGGCCCCAAATAAACAGTGCGGCAAGCAGATACAACGCCAGCGCTAGCGCCAGCGTGCGTCCCACCGCGGTGAAGTCGATTCCGCGACCTGGCAGCACGTTCATTCGGTTCAGCATCTCGGCGAAGTTCGCGTCGCCCGCGGCGCGTGCTGCGGCGACGGCCTGCTCCTTGGAGATCCCGGACGGCAGACCGCGCCCGATCACGCCCTCGAACAACAGGTCGGTGGCGTGACCGAGAACGCGGGGTCCGATCACCGACAGCACGATCCCGCCGATCGCCAGGGCCAGAACTGCCAGGGCGGCAAGGCGTTGCGGTGCCAGTCGGCGGATCAGGCGCCGGGCGGTACCGCGGAGATCCTTCGATCGGTCCTGGCCGGGGGCGGCGGCCATCGCACGGATTCCGCCGCGCATCGGTGGCGCGGTCACGGCCGGCCCCCGGCCGCGGTGCCCACTGTTTGCGAGTCGACGAACTCCGCGTAGGCCGGGCACGTGACCACCAGGGATTCATGGGTGCCCGTCCCCACCACGCGTCCACCGTCCAGGACGACCACCTGATCGGCCGCCAGCACCGTCGCGATCCGCTGGGACACCACCAGGACGGTGGCTGCGCCGGCGAATTCGCGCAGCGCCGCCCGGATCCGGGCGTCGGTGTGCACGTCGAGAGCGGAGAACGCGTCATCGAACAGGTAGATCGCCGGCCGGCGGATCACCGCCCGGGCGATCGCCAGTCGCTGGCGCTGGCCGCCGGAGACGTTGGCCCCGCCCTGAGCCACCGGCATCGCCAGCCCGTCGGGATGCGCCCGGACGAAGTCGTCAGCCGCGGCCACCCGCAGCGCCGCCCACATCTCATCCTCGGTCGCGTCGGACTTCCCGTAGCGCAGGTTCTCGGCCACCGTGCCGGAGAACAGGTACCCGCGCTGGGGAACCAGGCCGAGCGAGGACCACAGTTCCTCGAGGTCGCGATCGCGCACATCGACACCGTCGATCCGGACCGACCCCGCACCGACGTCGTGGAGTCGGCAGATCAACCCGACCAGTGTCGACTTCCCCGAACCGGTGCCGCCGACGATGACGGTGGTGGTGCCCGGCCCTGCTGTGAACGAGACATCCTGCAGGACAGGATGTTCGGCACCGGGATAGCTGAAACCGGCCCCGATGACCTGGACGAGGCCGCGTCGACTCCCGGGCTGCCGTGGCTCGGCCGGGCTGCTGATCGCCGGCGTCGTCGCCAGCACCTCGGTGATTCGCTCGGCGCATACCGAGGCGCGGGGCAGCATCACCAGGATCAGCGTCGCCATCATCACGGCCATCAGAATTTGCATGAAGTAGGACAGGAAAGCGATCAACGAACCGATCTGCACCTGTCCGGCGTCGATGCGGAGGCCGCCGAACCAGATCAGCGCGACGCTGGAGATGTTGATGGTCAGCGTGGTGACCGGCAGCATCAGCGCCTGCCACCGCCCGGCTTCCAGCGCCGCCCCGGCCACCGCCCGGCTGGCCCGGTCGAATCGGGCTCGTTCGAAGGGCTCCCTGCCGAATGCCCGGACCACCCGGGTACCGGCCAGTTGCTCCCTCAGTACCCGATTGATTCCATCGATGAGGCGCTGCATGCTTCGGAATACCGGCAGCATCCGTGACACGACGAGATAGTTGGCGATCGCCAGCACGGGCACACTGACGGCCAGCAGCCAGGCCAGCCCCGCGTCCTGGTACAGCGCCATGACGATGCCGCCCACGCACATGATCGGTGCGGTCACCAGCACGGTGGCCGTCATCTGCACCAGCATCTGGATCTGCCCGACGTCGTTGGTCGTCCGGGTGAGCAGCGACGGCGCGGAGAACCGGGCCGCCTCGGCGGCCGAGAAGCCCACCACCCGGTTGAATACCGCTGCCCGCAGGTCATGGCCGAACCCGGTGCCGGCGCGGGCGCCGAAATACACCGTCCCCACCGCGCAGCAGCCTTGCAGGGCGGTGACGATCAGCATCAGCAGGCCCAGGCGGGCGATCACCGCGGTGTCGCCGACTGCCACCCCCTCGTCGATGATGGCCGCGTTGACGGTCGGCAGGTACAGCGCCGCGAGCGTGCTGAGGGTCTGGAATCCCATCACCGCTGCGACCGGCCACCGATAGGGCCGGACGTACTGCCGCAGCAGCGCCAGGAGCATTCCGCTACTGTCGCACACCGCCCCGGCCTGCCGAATCAGCAGTTCAGCCGGTATGACGGGGGATCGGCGCGGGGCTGCCGCTACAGTTCTCCCTGTGAGATTGGTCCCGATGCCCACGTGGCGGAAGCTCGCGGCCCTGGTTGTCACCGCGGTGGCGGTCCCTCTGCTCGGAGCCTGCGCGGAAACCGCTTCCGATCAGCCGCAGTCGAGCCAGCAGTCGGACTCGCCCGCTTCCGGGGAGGGCAAGCACGGCCCGACATTCCCGGAGTGCGGCGGGATCAGCGATCAGACGATGGCGGAACAGACGAGGGTGACCGGTCTGGTGAAGACGGCCGTCAACACTGTTGGCTGTCAGTGGCTGGCCGGTGGCGGCATCCTCGGTCCGCACTTCTCCTTCACCTGGTTCCGCGGCAGCCCGATCGGCCGCGAGCGCAAGACCGAGGAACTGTCCCGCACCAGCGTCGAGGACATCACCATCGAGGGCCGCAGCGGGTTCATCGCCGTCGGCACCGACCCGATGCTGGGAGACAACCTGTGCGAGATCGGCATCCAGTTCGACGACGACTTCATCGAGTGGTCGGTCAGCTTCGCCGAGAAGCCCTTCCCGCCGGCGTGCGACGTGGCCAAAGAATTGACCCGTCAATCGATCGTGAACGCCAAGTGAGCGCGTCGATGGGAGCCCGGCGGCTCGCCGTGACGGTCTTGGCACTGCTGTCTGCGTTGGTCGTGGTCGCCGGTTGCGCGAAGACGGTCGACGGCAGTGCGATGAAGGCCGGTTCGGGCAGCACCTCTCGCAACGACAACTCAGCCCGGCAGTATCCCAATCTGCTCAAGGAGTGCGACGTCCTGACCTCCGACGTGCTGGCCAAGACCGTCGGGGCCGACCCGCTGGACATCCAGAGCACGTTCGTCGGCGCGGTCTGCCGTTGGCAGGCGGCCAACCCGGCCGGACTGATCGACATCACCCGGATGTGGTTTGAGCAGGGCAGCCTGGGCAATGAGCGCAAGATCGCCGAGGCCATGAAGTACCCGATCGAGAGCCGTTCGATCAACGGAATCGCCTCGATCGTGATGCGGGTCCCCAACGACCCGAACGGTGGCTGCGGCGTGGCCAGCGACGCCGGCGGCGTGGTGGGTTGGTGGGTCAATCCGCAGGCGCCGGGGATCGACGCCTGCGCCCAGGCCATCAAGCTGATGGAACTGACGCTCGCCACCAACAGCTAGCCGCTCGGCGGGCCGCGCTCCGGAACAAGGCCGCTCTGCAAAAAGCCGTGCTGTGGAAGGCTGAGCCCGGTCCGGGCGACGTGGATCCTGGCCACCGCAGGGGATGGTTTTCCCGCCTCACTCGAAAATAAGGTGACCCCGTGGTGGTGAGTGGCTGCGCATCGGTGTTAGGCGGCGTCGGTGCGGGGTTCGAGTGTGACGTTGTATCCGAGGGCTTGGAGTTGTTTGAGTGCTCGGGCTTTCGCTTTGGCGGGGCGGTGGCGGGTGTAGTAGTCGGGGCCGGGGTCTTGGTAGAAGGCGCCGTTGACCAGCATGTGCCAGGCGCAGATGAGCATTTTGTGTTCCATTGCGACGATGGCGGTTTGTCCGGCGGCGCATTGGCGGCGTGATTTAGCTGCGGTTCGGGGTGGACGGCGGCCGGCGATACGGCGGAACCGGGCCCCGAAGTAGGTGTGGGTGCTGCGTGAGGCCGACAGTGCGGCGACCCCGAGGGCGGCTTTGAGGTGGTGGTTTCCGGGCAGTGTCTTGGCTGATTTGACCCGGCCGGCGGATTCGTTGCAGCCCGGTGTGACTCCGGCCCAGGAGGCCAGATGCCCGGCGGTGGGGAACACGCTCATGTCTGCGCCGGTTTCGGCGATGAACACGTTGGCGATGACCTGTGACCAGCCGGGGATGCTCACGAGCAGTTCCCGGGCGGCCTGAAACGGGGCGATCGCCTCCTCGATGCGGACATCGAGACGGGCGATGTCGGCCTCGTGGGCGTCGATGCGGTCCAGATAGAGCCGAACCATGAACGCGTGGTGGTCATT
>Ga0116183_1003754_pt1 | contig 15273 bp, 21 predicted proteins | sample AD_UKC078_MetaG_FD_89753 | JGI IMG/M metagenome (GOLD analysis project Ga0116183, IMG submission 89753) | Active sludge microbial communities of municipal wastewater-treating anaerobic digesters from USA - AD_UKC078_MetaG | ecosystem: Engineered > Bioreactor > Anaerobic > Digestate | place: USA... | reverse complement strand
TTATCTCTTTTGAAATTATGTTTAGATTTTGAACCAATTACTACCATTGCTATATAAAGTAATAACGCCATAATTACTGTTAATTACTGCTGTATCACTTCCATCAATTTTTTCATCTCCTTCTGTTCCAACGGTGATATTTTTTACACTTGCGTTTCCTCCTGCATCTTTAATGACTATTATCCTACCTGAAACTAATTGTGCTGTTGGGATTGTTATTGTTTGAGCTTCTGTTGCTGAATAAGTTGAGTGAATAATATTATCTTTTTCAAGAATTGTATACGCTGAAATATTTACTACCGTAATGTTTTGAATATTAGCTCCATAGTTTTTTACAAATAATCCATCTATTCCACCCACACCATCTGATTTTGCTCCTACTTTCAGAATATCATTGGCATCTATTCTAATAGCCACGCTCATTTCTGTTCCGTCTGTTGAGGCAGATGTTACTGGCATATCAAATAGAGCAACCTCTCCTGCGTCTGGGTCTGCTTCTATCGCACCCACATTTAATTGAGCGGCAACATCTACTTCATCATCTTCATTTCCTTTTAAGATATTTATATAACCAGCACCAGAATAATCTTTTGATTTCAGCCATTTATTATTTTCTAATGTAACATCTCCCGTAAACTCTGGAGATGTTTTGGGCGCAAACAACTGCCTAAGCCAAGTCAAAATCTTCCACTTTTTAGAGGTTCCTTCGGCAGAATCTGTTGTATCTGAAACATCAACGATATGAATAACATCATCATCGTGTAATTGTTCATTCATCAGATTCCTATCTGTTAATTTTTGATTTGCCATTTTGCTTAAGAGGGCTACTAATTTGTAACCCTCTGATTAATTCTATTAACTGAGGGAAATCTCTAATTCAATCTCCCACACCTGTCCTGCTGTCTTTGTTCCTTGTGTGGATACTTTTCTATTTAATAAGATGCCGCCTGATGCTTTACTTAATACTCCAAACTCGTTCCAAGCTTGATTAGCTGAAGTGCCGTCAAATACTGCCTTGTATGTGACCTTCTGAGATGTTCCGTAAGTAGGATAACCATCTGCCATTGGTTTTTTAACGCCAGATGTAAATGTTAATTCTGTATCTGTTACTGATTCACTGCCTGTTCCTGTTCCTACTATTAGGTTAGCTAATGAACCAAATTGCTCTCCACCCGTTCCAGCAATTAAGGTCCACATCTCGTTAATTCCTGCGTTTGTCAATTTATTACCTTCAAAAACAACTGACTCTAATAATTTACCAGCTTCATAATCACTTTGTGAAGCAAACTTATTAATTCTGAATACTGGATTCCATTTTGCTTTTTCTTGTATGTTTTTCATTTTTTTATTTTTTATTACTTATTACTACTTTCTATTTTTTTTATTTCTTCCTCAGCTTTTTTAGCTGATTCTACAAATAATTTTGCCTTATCAATATCAATACTTCTGTAAGCATTAACACTGGGGTCATATATTTTTACTTTTTGTGTCATATATTTTTTATTATTTATTATTCTCGTCCTCTTTTTTAATTTGTCCTGCTACTTTTTTAACTATATCCTGCGGAAATTGTAAGCCCATCTCAGAGAGATTTTCCATTACCGACCACGCTTCTCTAAAACTAAACCAAGTAACTACATATACAAACGCTCCATCAAAATAAGGTAGTAATGATAACAGGTAGGCAAATATAATTGCCAGCATATAACATATTACTTTCTTCATATTAACAAGCTTTGTTGAACTAAAACCACCGTTGAATAATGCTGTGCTTTTTATTGCTCCTGTTATCGTATCTAATGTGATGAATAATGCGAATGTAATTATGGCAATCTGCATCTCTCCTGTCCAGATAAAATATCCTGCGGGGATTATTGCCGCTATCATCTTACCCAATTCTAATTTGATTATTTCTATTGACATTTTTCTTATTCTTATTTTTTTTCTTTTTATACAAGGTCATCATTTTGTTCTGATAATCCTTAAATGCTTTTACTATGTTCATACTACAAGAGGGATTTTCACCCTCCTGAGTGTATAAACACTTAGCTTTCCGTTCCTAATCTTACTACTGCGATTCCTGATGGAAGTAAAGGAACATATCCTGTTCTCTTTGAGATTCTAAGAGCTACCATATCTTGTTCTGCTAAGTTAATTGAAGTTGGTGATTCACCAGCTGAACTAACTGTTGCCTCTGTAAGATATTTTACTCTTAAGCCACCCTTATCTCCATAGACGCAAGTTTTACTTAGGTCTGTGTAGAATGCGATTGGTGTTCCTTCTACTGCTGTGTTGTCGTCTGCTAATACATCTAACAACTCAATTGGTCTCTGCCAGATTCTGTATCCTTCTGTGTCTGCTGTTGGGTTCTGTATTAAGTAGTTGCCATTAGTATCCTTTACTCTTTGTAAAAGGCTGAAGTAAGCACTATTCATATAGAACTTTCCTTTGTTCCTTACTTGTCTAGGAACTGCAAACTTTGCTCTATTTAGAGCGTCTGCTAAGAGATTGCCAAACTTCTCTGCTGTTGGGTCATCTTCACCGACAAGGACTTCAACTGTGTCATCAACTACTACAACTCCGTTGTATTGGTCTCCTGAGTCTACCTCACCAGTAAAGAATACTCTGTCTTCTTCTAAAGCAACTGCTTCTCCAAACAACTCACCTAATAATCTAATAATATCAATTGCTGGGTCTTCTAACATCTCTTCTGACATTGGACAAATGGCTACCAATTTCTTTAATGTCTGCTCAACTAACTTGAATTGAGGGATTGAAGATGGTTTCTTTTCACCTTGACCAGCCCAGAATACTTGAACAGCACTTGCTAAGGCAGGTAGCATTCTTGAGTTACCAGCACCTGAGAAAGGTAGGTATCTCATATCTCTTCTCGCAATTCCGTATTCTTCAACAAATCTTGCTACTTCTGCGACTAATGGAGTAGGAACTAAGAATCCACCATCTCTGTCTGTGTCTGTATTTAAGAAGTCTTTTTCCATTGCTCTAAGAGTAGAGGCATCTCTTTCTCTCAAGGCAGTAAACCATTTTCTAACAACCTCTTGGTCGCTTAGATTCTTTTGAACTTTAACTCCTTTTACAGCCGCTTTTCTTTGTGCTTCTACACCAGCGTAGAACTTAGATACTAATTCTTTTGCCATTTCATCTAATTTAGCATCTAAGGCTTCTATACTTGCTGATTTTGTTTCTGATTGGATAAAACTCTTTAGGTTTTCTTTTACCTCTTCCTCTGTTTCCTCTCCCTCAGTTTCTTCACCATCAGTTTCTACTTCCTCTGTTTCTGTTTCTTCTGTTTCTTCTGTTTCTATTTCCTCGTTCTCTTTTTCTAATTTCTTGCTCATATTTCTTTTTCCAATTAACACTTTTCAAGAATAATGAACCCTATCATTATCCTGTGAACTGTCCACCTTGTTGGAGTATTGCCGACCTATTATATTTTACAAGGATATCAGTTCTTAAAAATTTTAAATGAACTCACTCTCTCTTTATTATACACCTTTATCATAATTATTAAAAGTTGTCCCCCACTCGTGTTCTGCGTATATCTTACCATTACCTTTATATCTCGTTCCATCTTTGTAAGTAGGGACTAAATGATATGCTGGCAGTAATTTTATTCTTGGCTTATACTTCAATATCATTTTCTTTGTATACATATTTCCAACTGACTTATATGGTGTTCCAACTCGTTCCATTTTAGTAATTCCTTCTATCATCTTTTTAACAAATTGATGTCCTTTGGTGCTTGCGTATAAAGGAGATACGCGTATTTCTTCTATGGATGTTGGGTTTTCAATAAATTGTCCCCAATCATCAACAGGAACAAACAACTCATAATCATTATCAAATAATTCATCAATCGGATTAATACATATACTATCTGCTCCTGAAACTATCCCACCATATTCATATAATATCTCATATCTTATTATGTCTGCTACTCCGTGCCATAATCCTTCCTCTGTATATTGTCCTATATGTTTTTCATTTATCCATTTTCTACTATAAACTTTGTCATTATCCCATAAAATATGTTCCCAATCAGGATGTTTTTCTACCCAAGTATTAATCCATCTCGTTGGTGCTGGTTTATCTCCTACCCATATTTTATGTATGATTTTTGGTATTTTCATTCTCCTAAAAACTTAACCGCTTTTCTTCCTCTGTTACTTCCAAATCCTATTAAACTATCCTCTTCATCTCTGTGTTCTACAAGGCAAGGAATTGGATAATATATTTTTTTCCCGATGCTCTTAAAATACTCTTTCATCCTTTCATCATCTCTGTTGATATATTTTGGGTCTGTCATTTTATCACAGAAAGCAACCATATCTTCAACTAATTTTGTAGGAACTACTACTCCTAATGCCCAATTCAATTTCCACCATATAATATAACCATCTTTGAATCCTTGCTTCCATTTATCCCTTAACTCGCTTTGACCTTTGTCTCTTATAAATAGATTATATACATACTCATCGCCTTTTTCAACCAATTTCTCTACCTTATCTACAAAATCATTACATAGAATAACATCGTCTTGAATAACACATTGAAACTCTTTATCAGGGTCGTATGATAGCCAAGCCCTTCTTGCTGTATCCCATACTCCTTTTCCTTCATCCCAGTTAACCTTTAGGTCAGGTATATTATTTTTCAGATAAGAAAGATATTTTTCTCGCTTAGGGTGAATCATCAAAGAAAAGTTAACTTTTTTTGACATCCTTTTTTGCTTCTATTAACTCTCTTATCGCTCTATTAACAATCCTATTATATTGTAAATGAACTTTCTTTTTCTTTTTTTTGTCTGCTTCAAGTAATGCCTCTAAAGAGTCTTTTGCTTTCTGAATTAAATCTCTACTCTTTGTTGATAATACTCTATCTTCTTTTTCAATTGCTTTTTCTATTTCATCGGTTATAGAGCCATTACTTTTTGCTAATGCCAATGCGTCCATAGGAACATTAACGCAAGAAAACTCTAATAGCTCATTATCGTATAAAACTCTGTAGCCATCTTTTTCCTCTGACCTTCCGTTAGTAAATCCTACTGAAAATGAATTGAGAAATCCATCTGCGTATAATCCAAACAACTCTCTTGCTAATGCTGAGTGTTCTAAGGCAAATTGAAATACTGCTTCAAGCATTCCTTTTTGATTAACAAAGATGTCCAGTGCTTTTGCTACTGCTGGTTTTGAATGGTCGTGTCCCCATAATACAACAGGGTTCTTAATAAAGTTATCAAGTATCCAAGATTTCTGGTCTATAATATCACCACCTCTATCTGGCTTTCCTGAAGAAATAATGGCTCTCATTATTCCTTTTTCTCTGTCTATATCTTTAGTCTCGCAATTGAAGACTTTGATATACATCTGTTTTTTTATTTTTTCCATATTTTTATTTTTCATAGGAGCTTTTCTCTGGGAATCTCATCCTTAGAAATTGTGTTAAAGGTTGAAATCTGCCCATCGTATTCGTCGTTGAAATAAATGGTGCTTTTTTATACTTCTTAAAATCATCCACTGTGTAAATCTTATAGTCCTGCTCTATCTGTTCTCCTTTAATTGTTTTATAGTTGTTACAATAAAAACTTCTAATTACGCCCAAATGTTTTAACTTATACTTCTTAATTACATTATCTAACTTTTTCTTATTAAATACAATAGGATAATGAACTTCATACCAATAACCTTCTGGGAACGCATCGTAAACCTCTTTAATGTATTTATTCCAAGTGCTACTTTTTTTACCTCCTGATATCTCCCAATTATTCTGTGCTTCATACCACTCTTTTATCGTCTTATTGTAATAGTAATGTATTCTTTCTTGAGGTTGTAACATTATGAAATCATCATTACTCCATATAAAATCATCTGATATTCTCTCATCTGCTATAATCGCTTTTGCTTTTGCTAACATATCAATATGCTTAAACAAGCAATCTCTTTTTACTCCATCATCCTCCAATGTTAAGTTTATGTAGATAGCGTTGACATTTAAGAAAGATGGTCTATCGCCGATAACTATCAATTTATCAAACTTAACATATTTTTCCATACTTCTAATCGTGAATCTTATTTCTTCTTCACAAGTAGATGGGCTCTTTTTGTATAATACTACTAAATCCATTTTTTATTGTTTTATAATTCGGAATATCGGAGCTATCGCACACCTGCAATTAGGTTCATTAGGTGACATAAGTCCATTGCTGAAAGGTTTATCTACTGGAACAATTTCACCATCCATAAGTAAATGTTCATCTCTTACTCTGTCATCTAATGTTGCTATCCACTCCTTACCTTCTGCGTTAGCTTGTCTATATGCTTCAAGATTGGCTTCATTAACAACTGTGTTTGTTTCTGTTCTTGCTATTCTCTCTGCTCTATATTTATTAAAATCTAAGTATGTATCATTAACTCTTTTTGATAAATCCTTTATTGATTCTCCTGCTGTTATTCCTTCTGAGAGTGTATCAACTAATGCTAAAAATGTCGTGTCGTTCACTGATTGAGCAAAAAACAATGCCCTTTCTTCTAATAATTTTGCTATTTTAGATTGCGGCTTTTTTGCTTTCTCTATTGAAAATGGCTCCATTGATATTAACTTCATTGCGTCATCTCCTGCTTGTTTGAATATGCTGTAGTAATGGGGTAGTATCCAATCTTTGAAATCTTTAACTTGCTCTTTCAAGTTAAATATCTTTTTAATATCTGCTTTTGTTTTTGGCTTCTTTTTCTTTAATGCTTTTAATATCTTTTCCTTCTGTTCATTTTTTTTAGCAATCATCGCTTTTTCTAACTTCTCTGTCTGATTATCTATTGCTTTGTTGTAGTAGTTATAATACTCTAATCTTTTTTTCTTGTCTTTGAATAATGACATCTCAGAAATATCCTTAACGCTTTTTTTGAATTGTTCTTTTTGTTTTTCAATAGTTTGCTTCATTGATAACTTTAACTTAGCAACTCTCTTACCTCTTAGGTTTTTGTATGCCTTTGATTCTCTTTCTCTTGCGGTTCCTGCGATAGGAACATTAGCAATCTGAGTATACAAATTATCTCCACCATCTGTTGATTCCATTCCAAGTATTTGTCTTATTTCATTCCTTGAAATCCATTTATCACAACCTGCTGTAAACTCTGCCAATCTTGTTTCTCTATCAACTGGAGTTGGATCCTCAAATGTTAAGAAGTATTCTTCTCCCCACTCTGGAATAACTAATGCCTCGTTTAATTTATTAACTAATTTATTCATTTCTGGAACAATCGTTTCTGATAAAAATATCTCTTGTGCTGTTTCTGCGTTGGCTCTATTTACATCATCAGTAACAGCTACAATTGGTTTTGGCACTTTGAATGCTATTAAAATATCATCTCTTGTTGCTTTTAATGATTCTATGAAATCCATCTCTCTTGGAGATAAACTAATTTGCTGATATTTCAATCCTGAGTCCAATACTGCTAACTTACTATTCTTTCCTAATCCTTTATGTTTCTTATTAAAATCATCACTAAGCTCTTGTCTCTGTTCTGCTGTTAATGGCTCATCTGTTGATAATAATCCATCGGGTCTCGCACTGTTAAGGAACATATCCCTTTGATGCCCTATGGCATATTCCTCTACTTGAACTCTATTTCCTGCTGAGGATAGTGGAGACATTCCAAAATGCTCACTTAATGGTGATGGTGCTTTAATATGTATCATTTCTGAAACTTCTACTCTTTCTCTTGTCCCGTCGTCGTTCATAATCTCGTAATAAGAAATATATTCTCCTCTATTACTAATTATGTTAACTCTATCAGGTCTGATATTCCATAACTCTACTATCTGTCCTTGTTCATTTCTTACTTTATAAATAAAAGAATCACCAGTTAACTTCCTGTTAATGGTGTTAATTTCTATCGCTTCCTCCTTAGTAAAGTATGGATTCCATTTATAAAGTAAATCTAATATCTCGTGGCTTTTTACTTCTTCGGTATCTCCGTTAGCGTTTATAATTTTATTTAGTTTGAAGTCTATACTTGCTACTTTTTCTGCTATCTTACTAACACAGGCATAAACATAAAGCGATTTTCCGTAAGCTGAAATGTTCTTCTGGTCAGTCCAATTCTCTCCTATTAATCTTTCAACTAAACCTAAAGAATTACCTGATAAATATCCTGTTTCACTTTTTTGAAATAATTTTTTTATATTATCAATTATACTCATTCCTCATTTGATTTATTTTATCAATCTAAGAAAATCCTGTCAAGGTTTATCCAATCCAAGTCACCGATGGTGCTGGCTTTTTAAGATATGTATAAACTGCATATCTGATACTATCTAAACAATTAGAAACTAATATTCCGTTAGCATAATAATTATGGTCGTTCTCAACTGTTAGATTGTAGACGTCTTCTTTTCCGCAACGCTCTCGCTTTACAATTGTTATGGCAAAATCTACTTCTCTTGGGAAAATATGTTTCATATTCTTTTCCGCATACTTCACATATCTTTTTATATGTTTTTTTATTAACCCAAGCTTCTTTTCCGTGATTTCTGTGCCATTCAATTCCTTCTTTAGAAGCGTGCCATTTTTTTGTAAGAGGTCTAATATTATCGCAATTTTCTCTAACTTTTTCTCTAAACTCTTTTCTTTTCCAGTTTTCTTTGAAGTGATTTGATAAATGCTCTGAAGCAGAGATAATTTGCAGATTTGATAATCTATTATTTGTTCTATCTCCGTCAATATGGTGGATATGGAATCCTTTTGGTATTTTTCCATTTTCTTTTTCCCATACTGCCCTATGCAATCTTGTTCTCCCATTAATACATCCGCCAACTGGGTTATAGTATTTACCATTCCAGTTATATCTTCTATTATCAAATATGATTGTTTTTTCCATAATAATAAATCTTTATAATCTTCTGTTATTATTATATCATCATAACTCAATGAATCAATAGCTACTTTTCCATTACTGGTATAAACATTATGGTCTCCTGTTCCAATTATACTTTTTCCATTTGATAAAGTTAATTTGATTACATCTTCATTTTCTCTTGTTTTTCTTGATAACAAAACTTTATTAAATCCATTTTCACTCTTAACTATATCTCCCTCTTTTATATCTTTTAGCTTTTTACTGCTTCCGTTTCTCATCGTTATTAGTGTTTCACCTGAAAGACAATGGTCCCCTATTTTAACTGGTTCATCTAAAACTCTGCCGTCTTTATCTGTTTTCCAGGAATAACTCCTTATTTCTTTCTGTAAATTAACTGATGATTTTAATATATGTATTTTGAATGTCTTTATAAAATCAATACCATTTTTAACATCTTTAATTGCTGGTCTAACTGCTATACCTGCTCGTATCATTTCTTTAATTCTTTGAGGTTCTGCCGCATCTGCGTATATCAATCCTTTGATTTCTAATCTTTTTACTTTTTCTATTAAATCAGAGTTAGTTAGATACTTGTTATAAATTAATTCTTCAACATATAAATCTTTCTCTTTTATTCCTACTTTGACAAGTGCTGATTCATTGTTATAACCAAAATCTAATCCGTATACAGTATCTAATCCTTCGGGCATTTCATCTACTAAATCCCAGTTAGAGTAAACTTTCTCCGTTGATATACCTCTTTCTCCTAATCCAAATATCCTCCAGTAGTTTTCATCTTCATCTTTCATTCTTTCAATTTCTTTGATAGTTTCTGCGTCTAAGAAAGGATTGTCTAAGTAGGTAGAGTGAATAAACTCGCAATCTTCCCGTGGCAGTATCTTGTCATATATCCAGTGAAACTCATCAGAAGGATTGTAGTCCATAAAAATCTGCCCTGTTGTTCTTAATGCTAATTGCTTAAAATCATCGTAAGTTAATTCATTTGCCTCGTTAATCCATAAATCTTTTCTCTTTCTGCCTCTAATTTTTTGTGGCTCATCTATACTGATAAACTCTGTTTGAGAGTTTCCCATTTTGTAAATTAAATCTGACTTGTTTAGATTACTAGGATTGAAAAGTTTTAATGATTCTAATATGCCTATGTAATCTCTAAATGCTGTTGCTTTTAATGCTGGTAGTGTTTTTCTACATATAGTAAATACTCCTTCTCTTTCTTGATATGCCCTAAGAACAAATAACTGAGCAATAGAGTATGTTTTAGAACTCCTTGTTGACCCCTGATTCACCACTATTCTCTTTTTGCTGTTCCAATTTTTCTGGAACACTATTGTTGCTTCTATTTCCATTGACGATTTTTATTGTTATCGGTTCTTCTCTTATATCTAAAGAAACAGGTTCATCTCTCCAATCTGGGTGTTTCTTTCTTAAAAAATTAAAAAGAGCCGTTTTGTCCTTTTCTACTATTGCTATACCTTTGTATATTTGTTCTGCGTCATCTAGTATCTGCTGGTCAATCTCGTGAATAATCTCAGCAAATGTTTTCCCGTCAATTATTTTTTTCTTTGATTTTAGCCATTGATAGTATCTCATCCTTGAAACACCGACAACTTTACAGCATCTTGTTATATTGCCGCCCAGATTCTTTTTATACTCCTCTATGAAGCTTATTCTTTTTTGTATGTTTATTGCCATATCTGTAAAGTATTGTTATTGTCTACTTTGAAAATATATGTCCACACTTAGGACAAACTATCTCCTTGTTTTTCTTTTCTCCCTCTTCGTATGTCTTTTCATACTCCTCCCAGTCAAAATTGAGCATTTTTAGCTTCTCTTCTACCTCTTCTTGCGTATATGGAAGCTGATATTCACCTGTATAAGATACTATTTCTTTAATTAAGGGTAGCAATTCTATCTCGTTAAATGGGACTTGTTGCTGAAAGAATATCGTTAATTCCCTTGCTTCTTGGTCTGACATCTTTCCTTCATTGTATATCAAAACCTCTTTGAACGCAAGGTCTTTACAAGCTGTCCATCTTTGCTCTCCATCAACTATCTCGTATGAATCAGGTTCAATCTCTCTTACTACAATTGGCATTCTTAATCCTTTCTTTCTGACGCTGTCCAATACTCTATTATAATCTTCTATTCCTTTGTCCTTAGGATTCCAAGTATTAGGTCTTACTTGTTCTATTGGAACTATTTTTAATTTTTCTGGATTGAATTGTATTTTCATATTTTTTTAATTATTTAATCTTTCCAAACAACTCCTCTTTTCTCCCAGATTCTTGTTGTATTATCTTCAATTCTGAGTAGATTTTTTATCTCTGCGGCTAACAACTTACTATCATTATACCTGAAAGTTTTATTTTTTGTTATTCTTAGTCTTTCACTTTCTCTTAATGATGTAGCTCCAAACTTCATTCTTGATTGCCAAGTTGTTGAGTCACAGGAGTAAAAAGGATACTCTGTTAGCAATTGTCTGGAGGTTATCCCAAACCCGTGAACTTTTATGTCTTGTTTTGTATTTTTGAAAACATAATTAAAGTAGTTTTTCTTTTGAGTTTTGTTCAAACTAACTCCAGAAACACCACCGATTGCAATATATTTATTCGTTTTAATATAATCAAGGAGAACCTCTCTGTCTTTGCTATTATACTCTGAATAATGATAGACAGGAATCGGATTTAATCCATTAGCTTCTAAAAATCTCTGATTCTTTAATGTTTCTTCGTATGTTTTTACATCAAGGTTGGCATAAATTATATTTATATTCTCTGATTTTATGGCATTGATATAATCTCTATAATCTTCTACTGAGATTTCTACTCCACGGACCCTGGCAGAGAAACCACCACTATCTAAAAAAACTGAATCAAATTGCCTGCTCACTTCCCTCATTTTTTCTCCATTTTTGTCATTAAAATAGTAGAAACTCAAAAGAATATTTCTTACGCCTGCCCTTTTTAATTCCTCTCTTAAAAGTTTTGCTTCTGCTCCAGCAAAATATGCCTTCATAATTTCTTGCTACAAGACCACGGTCTCAATGTCTTGTCTGTTAAAAATACTTTTACTTCCAATTCACGTGGGTCAACTTCTTTCACAATTTTTTCAAATACCATGTCTGTGAGCCCTTCAATAAAGCAATTAAACTCTTGTTTGAAAAAAGCTCTATAACTAACTGCTTCAATTAACTTTTTTTTAGGAACATATTTTACTGTTATATTCAATTTTTCTTTTCTTTTTGAGATAGGACAGATATTCGTAATTTCGTCTATAAAATCAAACTCTATCAAAATGTTTCCATATTTATTTTCTATCGTTTTGAATCTGCGATTTTTTATCATAACGGGTCTATTAAATTATTACTATCAAATGCTTCTTTTCTTTCTTGGCAGGAACCGCATTTCCCGCAAGGTTTTTCTTCTCCCTTATAACAGCTCCAAGTTAAGGAATAATCCACCCCCATCTCTATCCCTTCTTTTACTATATCACCTTTCGTTGAGTTTAGAAATGGAGCGTATACATCAATCGGTTTATAATTGGCTATCTTCGCAACTTCTCTTAACGCTACAATAAACTCTTCTCTACAATCAGGATAAATCGCGTGGTCGCCTGAATGGACTCCTAATGCTATTTCATCTGCTCCTATGTTAACTGCGTAACCAATTGCTATGCTCGCAAATATCATATTTCTATTCGGAACAACGGTTATTCTCATTGACTCATCTTGATAACTTTCTTCTGGAACTTCTATGTTATCACTTGTTAATGAAGAGTTAGATATTAACTCTCTTAGTGATTGGACATCAACAATTTTATGGTCTACGCTTAATTTTTTACAGGATAACTTCGCCATTTCTAATTCTTTCTTATGTCTCTGCCCATAATCAAAAGAAATAACAAATACATCTTTCTTCTCTTTTAATAATTTATAAAGTAGTGTTGTGCTATCTAATCCACCACTTAGTATTAGTATGCTTTTTTTCATAATTTTATTATATTTAATAGTTCTTGTCTTGCTTTATCGTCATCTCTAAATACTCCTCGCATTTCGCTTGTAATCATTTCGCTGTTGTATTTTTTAACTCCTCTCATCTCTTTGCAGAGATGTCTTGCCTTTATAATTAGAGCAACTCCCTTCGGCTCTATTATTCTTTCAATTTCGTCAACTATCTCCTTTGTTAATCTTTCTTGAACTTGTAGTTTTGCTGAATAGTAGTCAACTATTCTTCCAATTTTACTAATTCCGACAATCTTGCTGTCAGGAATATATGAAAAGAAGTAGTTTCCAAAAAATGGGACCATATGATGTTCACAGTAAGAAAAGAAGTAACCTGTATCAATAATCATCTCATCTACACTAATTCCATCGTGTCCATTTTCAAATACTGTTACTTTCGGTTTCTCGTTTTCATCATAGCCCCTAAAAACCTCTTTGAACATTTTTGCGACTCTTTCAGGAGTTCCACCTAATCCTTCTCTTTCATTATTATCTCCAATTAGTTGGAGTATTTCTTTGATGTTTTCTGCTATTTTTTCTGTTTTCATTTTTTTGCTAATTTATTATATGCCTCTCTTCTTCCCATAAACCAGATATTGTAATCTTGGAGAATATCTTAGTCGTTTTTTAACGCAGTAGTCCCAAACTTTTCTCATTATCTCTAAATCTTTTTTCTTATTGTATGTTGTTAATGGCATTAAACAAGTAGCAAAAGGTATCATATCAACTCCAATTGTCTCTAAATCAGTTACAACTTTAATGTCATAGTATTTTTTAGGGAGTTCTTCTTCTTGTATTTTTTGAAAGACTATTTTTGCTACATCTAAATCCTTAGGAGAGCAACTAATGTGTTCGCAATAAGAGAATACTTCCTTTTTTAATAAATCTCCATTTGTTTCAATATGTAAAGAAATACACGGATTCTCCTCTCTCGCTATTTCTACTACATTTTTAATATCTTCAAACTGTAATAATGGCTCTCCACCAGTAAAACAAATTAAATTATGTCCCGATTCTAAAATAATTTCCGCAACCTTTTCGCAACTATATTGTTTTCCTTCCGTATGATACTTAGTGTCACAGAACTCACAATTTCTTGTGCATCCAGAACATCTGATGAAAAGCATAGGAACTCCAGTATATTCTCCTTCGCCTTGTATTGATTCAAATATCTCGTTAATTTTCATAATCTGTAAAAATTACTGATGACTTATCGCCTTCAAAGACAGTTGCTTCAACTTCTATATCTTTATTGTATTTCTCAGAGCCAGCCTTTATTTTTTTAACTAAGTATTCTGCTAACCTTTCTGCCGTTGGAACTTCTAAGAAATCATTGAGATGTTTATGGTCTAACTCTTCTATTATGTCTTTTAATAATTTGAAGTCAATAACTACATCGTTTTTTAATTCTTCTGCCGTTACTTTTACCAATATCTTGTAAGTATGCCCGTGTAGATTATGACATTTTTCATTATACGCATTCGGCAATTGATGTGAACAGGATATTTCTGTTTTATATTTTAGTATATACATATTTTTTTACTTACTAATAATTAGTCCTTTTCCATCCTTAAACTTATCACATACTATCATCACTAAGTCAACGATAGCCCATACTCCTGAAATGTAGACTCCTACTATTGTTAAGGTTAGAAGTAGCATAATTATTCCTGTTCCTGTTTTGCCAACATAGAATCTATGTATTCCTAACGCTCCCAGAAAGAACGCTAATAATATCGCTGTTGTTTTTTGTTTCTCAGATATTTGTTTTTCTGGTGTTTGTGTTTCCATATTTTTATTTTATTATGATTATTTATTTAATGCTTCTCTGTTCTTATTTTTCCTGCTTCTTTTTGAGCCAATTCCATTATTTCTTTTAACTCTTCTGTCTCTTTATAGAGTATCCCTATGTATATTCCGATGCCAAGTATAACAAAATGTATAGTAAAATGACCTAACCAACTTTCTTTTTCTATTTCAAAATCAAAGAATGTAAAGGTAGTCCAATTCCATTTAACAGTGTCACTCGGTATAAATTGTCTCCATTCGTTGATAAGTTGTATTACTATCTTTTCTTTTAGTTTCATTTTATTTGTTTATATTGCTCTTCTAATGCTTCTATTATTGTATTCAATGTTTCTTTCATCCCATCTCTGTATCCTTTGGCATAATAATTAGCTTTGGTTGGTTCGTCATCATCTTTGTGTTTTAATCTACTTATCTCTTTAACAAGCGATAGATAACTTTCTACTTGTTTTCTATCACTTTCTTTTTCTTGTTCACTTAACTCTGAATAAGGAGTATCAATTTGTTTTTGCCACTTAAAACACAACTCCTTTGGAATAAGATAACCATCTTTCGTCCACTCTGATTTAC
>Ga0116183_1003752_pt1 | contig 15275 bp, 15 predicted proteins | sample AD_UKC078_MetaG_FD_89753 | JGI IMG/M metagenome (GOLD analysis project Ga0116183, IMG submission 89753) | Active sludge microbial communities of municipal wastewater-treating anaerobic digesters from USA - AD_UKC078_MetaG | ecosystem: Engineered > Bioreactor > Anaerobic > Digestate | place: USA... | reverse complement strand
AGATATGAAGCCTGGAAGCTGAACAGGCCAGTCCCTTGTCCTCTCAATCAGCCAGTCACGCATACCTCCGCCTCCGGCAAGGATAAACGCAGCATTCCAGTGTTTTTCCCGGATCAGGGGTATGGCATCGACAAGAATATCCGGCCCTTTCTGGTATGCCATCCTGCCTACATAAGTGATAAGAGGTGTCATGTAATGCAGGCCGTACTGGGCTTTTATCGAACCTGGATCAATGCTCACATCAAACTGCTCTTTAACAACACCATTTGGAATGACATGTATCTTTCCAGGGTCAGCCTTGTAAAGATCCAGCACCTCGTGCCGGAGGGTCCATGAGACCATGATACAGCGCCTTGCGATCAGGCTGGCGTACCATTCCTTGCTGCAGATCTCGTGGTATTCCCACCAGTCGCCATGGACATTTCCATTTCTTCCATACTCTGTTGAGTGAAAAGAGAAGACCGTCGGGCGGTGCTGTAGAAGATGGAGTGCCTCGGTGACATGCCAGTCATGAAAGTGCAGGACATCAAACCCTGGATCATCGTACTGGTAAAACCGGTTTACAAGTCCGCGTGAGAGATCTGAACAGTATTCAACCACATTGTTTCCATGCGGGCGGTAAACGTGGTAATAAACACCGTTCATCTCAAAGTCATCATCACCCCTTGTAAAGAAGTGAACTTCATGATCCTTTGCAAGTGACTGGGCAAGATAGGTAGCGGCATTTGACAATCCCCCGACACGGTCACCATACAGGTTTTCCCAACAGAATATTGCTATCTTAAGGCGTTCCATAACTCATGTCTCCTTGTGTCTGCAGCAAGAATCAGGTCCTGTCGGTTTTGCGCATTCTCTATAGCCAGTGCAAGGGGCTCGTCCCCGATCACGAACCTGCACCAGTGAGCAAAGTCCCCGTTCTTATGGTGAAATTCGATTGAATCCGAAGGTGCAACCTGCAGCATTTCAGCAAACTGATCCATGTCAAAAGCAACATGGCCGGTGAGCCCGACAGGACTTGAGAAATAAAACGCATCGTCGACTGGAATTGTGCGAAGCGGATAAAGGAACTCCTTTTTATCCATGGTAGGTATCGAATGTCCAACAAAATCAGCCAGTACATCCATGAAAGTGATAAAAGCTTCATGTTCAGGCTGATGGCTGAAATAGTTATGCACTTCGCCGCATGAACCATGTTTACAGGACATGTAATAGAAATGGTCACTTATCTGAAGACATCTCCACATGTGTTTGTCCTTGCAGAACGACTCCGCACGCTGCACCGACCTGAAAGCATTTTTTTGTTTCCTGTTCTCTATCCAGGCGGTCCCGTCCTTTTCTGCATCAGCCCATGATATCGGGAGGGGGATTGAAAACTCATCGCGAATCTCCGATGATAAAATGTCAGAAGGCTTTACCATCTGAACATCTGACCTTCGCATCTCCGGGCCCAGGTGCCTGAAAAATTCATGGATACCTGAATCAACCCAGTAATGTTCACCAATGGTCTCATAATCGATGAATACCGGAACAAAGTCACCCGGAGTCTGTGAAACCCAGTTTGCATACCTGTCGGCGGTAAGAGGCCATGCATCCCAGTCCTGGCAGGTGAACCTGAACGCAATGTCATCGGAGAGCTTGAAATTGCGCATGATCACTGGAAGGCCGGCACACTGGTACAGGTAATTTGGGCTACGCCATCCCAGGATATGATCTACTCCCTCGGTGAAGCAGGCTTTAAACCCAAGTTCCTTAACCGTAGCCGCAATCCGGTTGTCAAAAAGAAATTCGGTGTTTTCAAGTACCTGCGGCTCTACTCCAAACACATCTTTTAAAAGATCCCGGTGAAGGTTTACCTGGTTACAAAATTCGTCCATCGTCCAGAACAGGCTTGAGATGCTGTGAAAGTAAGTCTGCCCGATCATCTCGACATTTTTATGCCTGGCGGCCTGTTTAAACAGGTCAAGAACATCCGGCGCCCATTTTTCCAGTTGTTCTATAAGGACACCAGATAAGGAGAAGGCACAGCAAAATCCGTCGTCAAGCTGGTCCAGGATTATGGATGTGGCCGGGTCATAGCACTTATCACATACTCTAAGCAATATTTCCTTATTTGCATCATCAAAATAGCGCTCCGTCGAATGCTCAGGATCATTGCTAAAATCAGGCCTGAATTCCTTTTTCAGCCGGTGAGGTTGATGAACTTCAAACCCGATACAAAAACGCTGTTTCATATACTCTCCTCATTATTCGCGTAAAAAAGCAGAAATGTTCCACAAGCGTGGGCCGACTGAACCATATTGTTTATTTTCCTGTATTTAATATATAACATGTGTGGCTCCTCCTGTATGAAAAAATAAGGAACACCACATATAGAAAGAGATAAAACTGATGCATGTGGATTTTACATCAATGGATATCGCTATCCTTCAGGTGCTGGCTGACCCTGCTATTATCATCTTCATATTGTGCACAATAGTTGCAACCGTAGGAAAATTCCTGCGTTCATGGATAATATCCTGCATCTTGATCGTACTGTTTGGGCTTCTCATTATCGTAATCGCCGTAACTGCAGGACAACTTGCAGGGCTTGATGAACAGATCAGGTACCTGATTACCGCCCGGTATTCATTCTTTTCGGTGATTTCCCTGACCCTTCGGGACATAATCCTCATGGTATTTGTCATCTTCGCGTTTCAGCTTTCACTGGCATTGCATGTTACAAGGGCGGATGTTGAGTTTCAAAAACGGTTCTTCTGGCTGCCTAAAAAACATATCAGACATTACGAGATGGAATATACATTTGAATCGTTATTGAAAAAAATCAAGGATAAATGAGTGTGAATCAGTTGACTGAACGATATCAGCCTGATATCAGCCTTGTGTCAGTCTGGTTTTTTTCCAGATGCGATCAGGTTATATGCAAGGTAAGGGATATTGTCCTCGATAAAAGATTCAACTTTTTTGGCGATCATGAACAGTGGTCCTGCAAGGTTAAAGTGCGCAAATGAGCATCTGAATATCTCAATATCTATAAAGCCCGCTTTATCCAGAAGGTCATACATCTCTTTTGCACTGTAATAATGCTCTGCAAATGATCCGACACCTACCCGGCGAATCTTCATCCTGGCACCGATGGAATACAGTGCAGGAAGACTTGAAGTAAAGATATTTTTCCCAAGGGTGCAGACGGCCAGTCTTCCACCAGGAACAAGGACACGGTTACAGTCCATAAGACTTCTGCCAGGATTCTGCAGGTATGAAAATGCAAGCAGGCTTGAGATAGAATCAAATGAATCAGACTCAAATGGAAGAAGCTCTGCATTTCCAACCACGTACGAAAGGTCAGGGTATCGTTCCCGTGCCTTTCTTATCATGCCAGGACTGATATCAATTCCTGCTGCTGTCCGGCTGGTGCCTTCTCCCAGGTACCGCTCCAAAAAGAGCCCGGTTCCACACCCTATGTCAAGAAGATGACCTTTCGGATGAATTTTCCCAAGCACTGCACTGGCAATATGATCATAATAAATTTTCCCACGTTCCCTGTGATCATATCGCTGGTCGTACACGTCGGCGATGTCATCGTAATGGGACTGCACACGGGCTTCAACCGTGGGTTTGAATGACCTGGTTATGAGAACACCTCCGCGACTATTGTACTGACAAGGGCATTTATCTGAAGGTACTCATTTCCTGCATGGGTCAGGAGAGCATCAGTATCAGCAAGCCTGGTTACGATCTCAGGATCATTATGTTCACGTTCAGTAACCAGGAGAAGGGCGGAGATTATCTCCCGGCCTGAAAGCCCCTGTGTGATCATGAGATCCAAAAGCCGTTTCTGTGCCTTTTCAATCTCTTTTACTTTCATTTCATTGAGTGCATAGCAGGCTTCTTCCTGGATAACTGTTCTGCTGAGGGTATCAGGGTTGAATGGTATCCTGGTCTCCACCCTGACCTGGAGAAACATGATTGCTTTTCTCAGGTCCCCGCCTGAAGCGGCAATGATAAGGCCGGTCTCATCTTCAGAAACCCGGTCTTCCTCAGGGATATCATCCAGTATCTTCAAAAGACAGTCACGGATTATCTCACGTGGCAAAGGGACGAAGAAAAGCGGCAGGCATCTTGATTTGATTGGAGGGATAAGGGTGGATGCCTGTGTTGTACAAAAGACAAAACGGCATGTTTTACTGTACCGTTCCATTGTACGCCTGAGGGCATGCTGGATATCATGCGATAAGGCATGGGCATCTTCAAAGAGCATCACCTTAAACTCTGCATTAATCGGCCTGATGGAGGCATATGAAGATATAATATGTTTAAAATTTGACAGAAATGACTCATCTGAGCGGAAGAGATGCAAAAACCTTTCATCAGATTCAAGAGCGGATTTTCCCCGTTCCATAAGGTCGGCAGTTCTGAAGATGGTGACATTGTCCTGCCAGGTGTCCCCATATAACTCCCGCAGGGTTGCTTCAACCGATACTGATTTGCCAGTACCCGGCGGTCCGGAGACCACAAGGTGAGGGAGGTTTTTTGTTGCCGCACATCGCCTGAGCACTTCACATACCCGTTCCTGGCCAAGTACCTGGTCCAGTGTGACCGGACGATATTTTTCAATCCAGAACATCCAAAAGCCTCCTCCGTATATATTCAAGGGCATCCCTGATAAATCCGGTTCCATCAATCCCATGAATGAGGCTGGCTGCCTCTTTGGGTCCAAGACTGTTACAAAACCCGGAGATGTTTGAAAGAGCGCGGGTTAACTCGTCTATAACCGGAACCGTCGCTACACGGGATGTCCTGGAAAGAGGATTTAAATCGATGGAGATGACTTTTTTACCCATGCTGACAAGCGCCTGGGCCCTGTCCCCGTCCTCAAGCGGGACCAGGACCACATCTGCTGAGTGTATTCCGTCATAGTGGCATAGCCCGCGGTCATGATCAAGAGGGATATACCGTGATACCTCTCCTTTTACAAGGGAGATGCCATGTTCCTCTAAAAGGCGGGATATTGCCTGTATCCGTTCTTCTGTCCGGTGGAAAAGGTTTACTTCAACACGTGCCCCTGAAGTCCGCTGAAGATCTGCTATCTCTTCTGCCGCAAGGGCAGCAGTATTTCCATTCACCGATATCACCGGATGCTTTGCAGAGAGAAGGAGGGCCGCTGCAATTTTTTCTGCCATGAGCGCTGATTTGGTCGTCTCTTCCCCAAGAAGGTAGTCAAACGCTTCTCCTCTGCCATGGGCAGTCAGGCCTTCAAGTGATACAATGCCGGTCTTTGAAAGATCTGCAAGTCTTTTGCGGGTGATTAATGATCTGTACCTTGGGTGGGATTTGGGTATCATGAAGATCGTTCTCCACTTAATATCACAGGTCCGCCTGGTGAGATTGCAAGCCTGTACACCCTGCCAAATCTCTTCAGGACCGGTTCTGCTTCTTTTCCAATGGCAAATACTCCACAGCCAAGCATGGTCATGCTTGCAGGGATTTTTCTGTCATCGCATGCTGACAGGACAGGACGGATCTCATCAGGTATAAGTCCGCTCTTTTCAGCAAATTCTCTTGACAGCCGCATAATTTCGTCAAGGTTTTTGGGACTTGTTTCAGGATAAGCACCAGATATCCTGTCTGCCATATCAGGCGATGACAGTACTGACGATGTTTTTATAGGCCCCATGGTAAGGGCATAAACAGGGCGGAGATCCATTCCCCTGACGATCTCTCCATCAGGTCCTGGAGAATGTCTGATAACATAACCTCCGCCCTGGCAGGCTGATACATCACCAAGACCTGACTTGTGCAATACCTCGGTGTTATGGGCAATCCAGGCACATTCACGAGGGGTAAGATTAAGATCGTAAAGGGTATTGAGTGCATGAACTGTGCCAAGAATAGCCGCGGCCGACATGCCGTATCCGCTGCCTACAGGGAGATGACAGTTTGTCTCTACCGATGCATTTACCTGCATGAAGGACATGAGATCCATGATTACAGGGGATGACTCCGAGATAAGGACCGGCACCCCGTACCGGTCGGTCTGGAAAACTTTTACTGATGGTACAGAACTTTTAACCGCTGTCACCCTGACACCTTCAGAGATTACAAGGCCTGCACCGATGCTGCCCTGGCAGGAGGAACTCTCATCAGCCACCGGCCTGAAATACCCGGATATATGGCCAGGGCAGAATACTGTGGCATGTGACAGTTCCATGATCAAAGATGCCTTGCAATGATCCGTTCAAAGATCGCAAGAGCTGTCTCCTGCTTGGTCCCGTCCACTGTCTCTTGTCCAAATGAATCTATGATAGTGTAATGGCCTTCTTCAGCTCCAAGGTTGTCAGGCCTGTTCCCAAGAACCATGGTAACCCCTCTCAAAAGCAGCTGCTCTGCCTCAATATAAGCCGACTCTCCAAGTTTGAAAGCGATCGTTACCGGGACCGTTCCAATGGCAAGGTCCAGGAGTTTTGGAAGTGGGTTTAACTTTATTGAGACAGGGCTCCCACTTGGTATTTTACCAGGCTTATAATCCGGGGCGAAATCAGAGATGGCCGCAGCACTTATATAGATGTCAGGAACTTTTTCCTCTATCACGGCCCTGACTGCATCCCCCATGGATGATGCCGATTTTACATGGATATTTCTCCCGACGATCACCTCATCCCTGTGAATGATCGTAACATCTGCCCCAAGACGAAAAGCCTCATATGCCAGTGCTCTTCCCATTTTACCAGAAGAACGGGTCGTCAGCACCCGAACATCATCTACCGGTTCCTCGCATCTCCCGCTGGTAATAAGAACCCTTTTTCCTGCCAGTGGTCTTCCGGAGAGAAGGCGTTCACACCAGAGGACGATCTCATCATTACCGGCAATTTTCGCTTTTCCTTCTTCAATACGCGGACCGACGATAACAATCCCTGATTCTTTCAGAGTTTCAAGGTTTTTCATGACGATATCATGCCTGAACATCGCATGATGCATCGCAGGAACCAGGACGACGGGCATCTTCCTTCCAAGGGCGGTTGTGGCGCAGGTCGTAACAGTGGTATCATCAATACCGCAGGCTATCTTTGATATCGTGTTTGCAGTACAGGGAGCGATCAAAAAAAGGTCTGCAATCCCCTCATCACCACAGTATTTTACATGCTCCACATGGCCGGTTATCCGAACTATGGTCTCCCGGCCGCTTGCATATGTAAGGGCGTCAGGGTGAATGATGTTACAGGCCGCCTGGCTCATCACCGGCTGGACTTCTGCCCCCTTTCTTCTGAGGGCATGGATAAGGCGGACCGTCTCAACAGCTGCAATGCTTCCTGTAACCCCGATGAGAATTGTTCTTCCTGAAAGGCTCATTTTATCACCAGGTCTGTAACAGTGTGAACCTTTCCTGGACCGATTTTCTTGATGATCCTCTGATTCATTACAGCCAAAACCCCGGCCATATCCAGTTGCTCTTTTATCTCGCCTGTATTGTCCCCGATGCCATGGACATGAATCATGGTGCCTGGCCCTGCATGTTGTAAGGCGGTGGCAAGAAACTTTGCTGCATCATAATATCCCATATGAATACGATCATATATCCCGGTGATATGGTCCCTGCAGTCACCAGGTGAGACCATTACCCGGGAACCCAGATTATTTGCCAGGATATTTTTCTGCAGGAAATAAACAGCATCAGGATTTATCTCTATCGCATGTACATGCCCCCCGGCCTTTGCCATTGGCAGGGAAAAGTATCCGATACCGGCAAACATATCGCAGATCCTCTCTCCTGGTTTTACAAGTCCGGCTATCCGTCTCTTCTCTTCCCTGTTACCCTGGGAGAACATCACGACAGCCGGGTTGAGATGATATATAATACCAGACTCTTTATTCATGGTATCAGAGACCTCCCCGTAAAGGACGGTGATCTCAGGAATCCGCATCTCCCCCCTGTGCCCCCGGTACCAGATTACAGCTTCAGGCTTATGACGGTCAATTACCTCGGATACGACATCCCAGTCCGGCTTTTCACCATGGAAGGCGATGACGGACCCGATCTTCTGGTATCCCCTGCCCTTTCTTCTCCTCTCTTTAAGGGCCATGGTATACGGATACCCGTCACGCACTGGAACATAAGCAATATCCCCTGATATCCAGGGCCTTCTGCCTGTGTCAACCCATGGATCCTGTAAGACTTCATTCATATCCCGGCGGGGGATCTCCCGGACATTCATAGATGTCAGACAACAATTACCCGGTCATCATCACGAATGATATGTATCCTCTCGCCGGATACGATCTTTCGCCATGACTGAACCGGAATCTCCTCTGTCTTCCCTGTCTCCTCGTTCATCAGTCCAAGCATCTCTCCATCCTGGTAGATGACCATCATTGGAATTCCGTCTTTTACTGAACCAATGTACCTGGATGAGGTGGACTCAGGGACAGTCCTTGGGATACCAGATGCAAGATCCAGGTAACTTATCGTCTTTCCTTCTGCGCCAAGGATCTCGCCATAAGTATTCCTGACATAGATGATATCTCCTTTTGTGTACCTGGGCAGGCGGACGGCATAGGTGATCCTGTAGAGCTTTCTTCCTTCTTTCTCGCCTATAAGGGTTGGATGAAGCGTGAATCTGCCACCCATCCGCCTGGTGATGTATCTTGAGATCTGCTCTCCAAGGGTCTGGGTCCCTACGATGATATCAAGGCCTTCACGCCCTTCTTCCATCCTTGTAACAAAAGATAGCCGGTCGCCAAGCAGCTGTAACTCTTCTTCTGCCTGGTAAGCGATCCGCTTTGCCCATTCCTGCTCTTCGTGGGTCGTTTTTCTGCCATCGGCCCTGAGCTGAACAAGCCCCTGCCAGTAATTGCCATGATATCTGCTGCACCGGTCACAGGAGTCATACTGCCATAAGATCTCAACTACACATGCTCCTTCTACCGGCCGGTCATAAAGTGAACCGGTGATGGAAATATGGGCAAATGAGCGATTTTTACTATTCTCAACAAGATTTACAGATATCTCCGGCTTTTGAACATCCTGGCTAAGGTGTATGGCTGACATGGCAGCTTCATACTCCAGGTTTTCACGGGATCGTTCACAATCTGCCCAGCCATTGTTATCCCGCATGGAGTTGCAGTTAGGGCATCGCACCAGGCTGACACGGCCTTCACATGAAAACCATTCAGCTCCTGATGCACGACATCTCCCGCAGATATCTCCGGATGGTGACGGGCCACCACATTTAGGGCAAATTGCCTCTTGTAAGTCCATGTTTATCGTTTTTATAATCGTATGATGGTTGAGTATGGAATACCTTCAATAAGCCGGCAGGAGCCAGGCTCCAGGAGACCGTGGAAAACAGCAAGGGCAAAACAACGCTCTCCAAAGATGGTGACATTATCAGCATCCATGAGTATACGAACGACCTCCTCTTCCGTTACCTGCTGATTTCCAAAGAAGGCTTCACTGACTGATATGGAGATTTCACCTTCTGTAAAGGTCTTTCCTATCAGTTCCCGGTCACACAGGCCGATTACTTCCCTGTTTTCGGCCGAACGGTGGATTCGAAGTAACATCCTGATATTAACGTGCCCCTCAGGAAGAAAAACTTTTCAGGTACTATTCAGCTACTTTTCAGATCTCTATCTCAACTCCATAAACTCTCTCAGGGGTGTACTTATGGATCCTGTACAGGTCATCTTCGGTGATGATGCCCTGCTCCATGTACCGCAGGGTAAAACGGGGTACTGATTTAGGCCCTATGACCGCCCCTGGTCTGCTGTTATCATCCATGTAGTCACTCTCCATGGTAAATTCACGGCTTTCCTTGCATAACCGCGGGATCTCTTCATGCTTTGCAACAAGAGACGGAATTAGTGGTGTATCAGGCGTTCCAAAATGCTTGATGACATGACCAGGATCCATTCCCTGGGACAAGGCCATCTCAACCATGTCTGCACATGGACCTGACTCTGCATGAACCTGGATTGCACATCCTGCATCTGAAGCAAGTGAGAAGGCATGTAACAATACCTGGTTTGAAAGCCGGGTTATCTCCTCAGAGGTCTCATAATGTGGCCGGCCGGATTTCAGTCCTGTCGCTTTTCCTTCCTTGACCAGGGCGGCTGCAAGAGTAAGACCGTCTTTCATTATCTCCGCGGCGCGTGCATGACTCATCCGTTCAGACATGACAGTAATCTCTGCAGGATGCACTCCAAGTAATGGAAATACAACTACTCCGGTCTGTTCCCGGATCTGGCCTGCAATCTGAAGGGTCTCGTCAAAAACCCCCCTGAAATCCTCGCCACAGACAGGATAAATCCCAAGAGACCAGGAAGGCTTTGTAACAAGACATATATGGGTCCCTCCAGATCTCTGAAACTCTTTTACAGCCTCTATGCCTTTTCCATTCCTTGGATCGATATGGATATGATCATCAAGGACCGGATACTTCGGTGTCTTCATCCATCCACTCTATTCTCATCATTGGATATTCGCCTTCCCGCGTGATACAGGCATGGCATGAAGCCTCATTTACCCTGACCGTCAGTTCCACGTCAAACATGAGACCTGACAGTTCACTGTACCCGAAAGAGTTTGGTATCATAAGTTCCCTGTCAAGCCGGACTGCAATATCTGTCATGTAAGGCTGCTGAATGTGCGCATTCTCTATTGCCTTCTCCAGGGATGTTGCAGACTCGCTGGAGACCGGAACTCCGACCCATTGGTGATACAATGCACCCAGTTTTATCCCAGCTTCAAAAGCTGCCCTTTCCCTGTCAGTAATCATATCATCACATCAGTTACTCCAGCCTATAAAAGATCACCGCGTTTTGAATATCCAGATCCCCAGGGTTCACATGGTTAACTATCATGGAGTTCAACAATTATGCAATGGCAATTCATCCGATAGAATTCAGATATGGCACACCTGAAATGAAACAGGTCTTCAGCGAGGAACACAGGTTCAGATGTATTATTGACGCAGAGATTGCCCTTGCAAAGGCAGAAGGGGCCCTTGGTATGATACCCCAAAAAGACGCGGAGATAATTGCAAAGAAAGCGCACGATGCATCACTGGAACGGTCAAAAGAGATAGAAGATGAGATACACCATGACATGATGGCCGTTGTAAGGGCGGTATCGGAAGTCTGTGGGGATGCAGGAAGGTGGATTCACTATGGGGCAACATCCAATGACATCCTTGATACGGCAACAGGCCTTCAGCTCCGGGATGCACTGATCATCCTTGAAGAGAAGTTAAAAAAGCTGCTTGAGGTCCTTCTCAACCGTGCAGAAGAGACAAAATTCCTGGTTTGTATAGGAAGGACACATGGCCAGCATGGTGTCCCTACCACCTATGGTCTTCGCTTTGCCATATGGGCAAGTGAAATAGGCAGGCATATAGAAAGGCTGGGACAGATGAGACCCAGGGTCTGTGTAGGGCAGCTTACCGGTGCTGTCGGAACGCAGGCAGCCCTTGGGGAGAAGGGAATCGAGATACAGGAAGAGATGATGAAATTTTTAAAAATCTCATCTGTTGATGTTTCAAACCAGATCATCCAGCGTGACCGGTACGCGGAATATTTCTGTTTTCTTGCAAATGTTGCCACCACACTTGACAAGATCGGGGTTGAAATCCGCTCGCTTCAGAGGACTGAGATAGGAGAGGTTGAAGAGGCGTTTGCTGCAAGGCAGGTTGGTTCCTCAACGATGCCACATAAGCGCAACCCGATAAAAAGCGAGCAGGTATGTGGCCTTGCCCGTATCATCCGTTCCTCTGTTGAGCCGGCATTCCAGAACAATACCCTCTGGGACGAGCGTGACCTGACAAATTCTTCTCCGGAGCGAATATTATTCCCTGAAGCTACCATTCTTGCCGATCATATCCTGAAAAACATGATCTCTGTCCTGGAAGGGTTAAACCTGAAGGAAGACCGGATAAAAGAGAACCTTTCCATGCTTCATGGCATCAACATGGCAGAGTCCATAATGATTGAGCTGACAAAGAAAGGAATGGGAAGACAGGAAGCTCATGAAATAATCAGGGAGAAGAGCATGGAAGCACTTGAGACAAAAGAGCCACTCTCAGCCCTTTTATCACGGACTCCTGAAGTAACAGGTATCATCCCGGCGCAGGAGATAGAAAAGCTGCTAAGCCCCGGGTCTTATATCGGAACATCTGTCAGACAGGTAGAGAAGGTAACAGGGAAGTTACGTTCCCTTTACCTTTAATTTAACTGTAAACACCGACAAATATCGAACCATACCTTTCAAACTTAAAGTCCGGCCGGTTGATTGGATCGGTTGAGAACTTCCATGTCTTTTTTGGTTCAAGATAATCCACCGTTGCATATGCATTGCCTATCTGATCTCCGTCTGCATTGTAAAGGTTAAAAGTCAGGACAATGACATCGATGGTCTTGTCATCAAGGTTCTTAATTTCCCCCCTGATGTAAGCTTTATCCCTGGAAACCCTGTCGACATATGTCTTTTTGATCGAGATATTGGCATGTGTATCTTCCGTGCATTCAAGGTAACCAAAAGGCCTTGAAACAAAGAACTTCCGCCCGTCGGTCCTCTCCCCCGGAATAGTCTCCTGAACCCTGTAATTTACCGAATCATAAACAGGAAAGGAGCTGCCCTGGCTTTCAATTGTGTAGATCTGATCTGAAAAGACGGGGACTGATGAGAGGCATATTAATGTAATACAACCGGTTAGAAGAGCAAAAATGATTATTTTTTTCTTTGAATACTGCATAAGTCTGTCATCACCCCTGCCTGCCAATACATCCACCATGCAGGCAACACCAAACGCTATTTAACAAGATTTGTTCTGTTTACTTAACCTATAAGGCTGCCGATGCAGACACCTGTATCCCCTGCATGGATGTCTGCAAATTCCAGGCATGTATAAATCTGGTAAACCTTAACTGATTGCTCTGCTCCTTTCCGGCCGGGAATATTTTTAATATAATCACAGGGACTTAAATAGTGAATAAAATAGTGAATATTTTGATGCAACTATGAGACTAATTACAATACCAGTAATAATCCTGGTAATTTTTATTATATTATCAATAGCCACCCCGGTTCTTCTCCTGGAAGGAATAGAAGGCCTGCTGCCAGCTGATGTCAGGGAAAATACGTCTGGTATGCGGGAAAATTTTGCACTTCTCCTGTCAGATATATCTTCAGTCTTTGGCAGGTACGATACCTGTGTAGATCTTTATGACTACCTGATCTCCCGGTTCCCGGCTAAATCTGATTACTATGGTAAAAAAGCATTAAATCTTCAAAAACTGGGAAGACTTGAAGAGACCATAACAACGCTGGATATGGCACTTGCCCTTGAGCCTGAAGATATTAATTACCTGCTTAGAAAGGCAAGACTCTCTAAAGCTCTTTACCGCAATGATGAGTCAGACCGTACATATAAACAGATAAACCAGTTAACACCGAAGAATGCGATAGAGTATGCCCTGTCCGGTGATGCATCACTTGACCAGGGTAAATATACAAAAGCTCTTGAGATGTATACAGAATCACTTGCAAGGGACCCTGAAAATTCTCTTGTATGGGAGAAGAGGGGAGATGTTATCTTTGCTCTCCTCACTATCCCGACAGCAGGGCTTCCGGCCGATCAAAACCTCAAAAGCCAGGATCTTTTTGCAGAAGGAACCAAGAGCTATGAAAATGCCATCAGGTTAAACCCTGAAAAGGCCTTGGATATTAAACTGAAGATGAGTAAAAAGTCTGACGTCTTTATCCCGCAATCAATAGCTGAGCTGGAGTCAAGGTATACTCATTACCGGTACCTTGGGTGAGAAGTCAGCAGGCCTGTTTATGAAAAACAAACATTTTCCTGGTCATATATTCTCCTCCTTACTCATACTGTCATATCTTTTTTCCTGTGCAGCTGCCCTTCCTGCAACCGGTAATGACGAGTGGAAAGACATTCTTGCCATCGGTGATGAGAAGGACCTGACTATAGGAGCAGAGCTTACCCTTGCTATTGAGCCAGACAGGTACTATGCAAGGCCTGGAGATGAGATAATTCTTTCAGGACTGATGAAAGGTATCTTCGGACCACTTGAAGGATCAGACATAATAATTACACGAAATAACAGCACCGGTGAGAGTGTTTACCTGTTATGTACAACAGACGATACAGGTGTATATTACACACATGATCTCCTGACTGACTATGGAACTTATACATACCAGGCAATCTATGACTATGATAATGAAGAAAGCCGAAAGCCCTTAAAAAGTCAGAAACTTGAGATCTTATGTAGCCAGCTAAAAGTGCCGGAGACTGGTGCGATAAGCCAGGATCAACCTTCAATTAATGAGACAGAGCCTGTATCACGCCCTGAAATGGAAAGCAATGTTTCGGTTCAGCTCATCCCAGAGAGGTCAGAATTTTATCCTGGAGAGAGTATCTCCTTTACCGGCCATGTTATATCCCATGGACTTCCTGTTTCGTATGTGCCGGTTTACATTGTGCCGGGGGGTAATGGAGGTATCTTCCCTGCAGAACCAGTGCAGCTTCAGACAAGGACGGATGGCATCGTGAACATATCATACCATCTGCCTGGTCCTGATCCCCTCTCTTTCTCAATGTATTACCAGGAAAGGTACGATGGTATAAGGCATCAGTCTGAACCTAAGATGCTATTACCGCTTGAGCCGGGAATAAACCCTCCTGTAAGGACTGCTTATTCTTCTGAAACCATCGATGCATATATTGACGATGAAACAGTGGAACCAGCGCAAAATATCACAATTTATGGCTGGTACTGTGGAAAGAATGAGACACAAAAACCATTCTCCAGCCTGGAGCTCTCATGGTACAATTTTGGAGAGAAGATATGGGACCAGTACCAGAACAGCAGTAAGATCCTGACCAATGCCAATGGTTTGTTTGAATGCAAGGTAGAGGCCCCACAGACAGAAGGCATGTACCTCCTGTCGGTTAAAAGAGCGGGTAATTCAACAAGACCAGCCCTGTTCTCAAACATCCTTCCATTATCTGTAATTTCCGTAAACGATGCAGAGGTGGAAGATATTGATATTCAGGCGGTGCAGGCGGTGCACCCCGGACAGTTACTCATCTCAACCGGCACAGTCCCGGCAGAAGTTCCTGGTAAAATAGACCTTTTTGTAACTCCGGCCGGTCTTGATGATGCGGAGCCGGGGAAATTGTTTTTGTCCCTGTACTATTCTACAGACAATATTGACTGGTACCTGTTCCAGGAGAAGGAGATGACATCACCTTTCACGGAGATGT
>Ga0116183_1003749_pt1 | contig 15295 bp, 12 predicted proteins | sample AD_UKC078_MetaG_FD_89753 | JGI IMG/M metagenome (GOLD analysis project Ga0116183, IMG submission 89753) | Active sludge microbial communities of municipal wastewater-treating anaerobic digesters from USA - AD_UKC078_MetaG | ecosystem: Engineered > Bioreactor > Anaerobic > Digestate | place: USA... | reverse complement strand
GTTACCGGTCTTTCAGATGCTATTCCCACAAGAGAGCACATTGAGATGTTCAAAGACATTGCAAAGATTAAAACACTCGGCTACATCTACACCAGCAACGAGGCAAACTCAATATCTGCGCTTGCTATTGTAGAAGCTGCCTGCAAAGAATTCGGCTTAACTCTTGTAACGCAGTCTATATCAAACTCAGCCGAAGTTAAACAGGCTGCAGATGCTATTGTTAACCGCGTAGACGGCATCTATCTTACAACTGATAACACTGTGTACTCAGCGCTCAATTCCATCATTCAGGTTTTCGGCAAGGCTAAAAAACCTATATTCTCAGGCGATGTTACCTCTGCTATGGACGGCGGCTGTATGATTGCTTCCGGCTTTAACTACTACAAAGCAGGTCTTGCAACAGGAGAAATTGTTGCTGCAATTCTTAATGGCAAGGCTCCCTCAAGTATTCCAGTTAAGTTTTTAACAGATCCGTCTGAATCCGATCTATTGTTTGATCTTGATGCTGCTGCAGAGTGCGGAATTACAATTCCGTCAAAATATCTTAATAATGCTAATTATATCTTTGAAAACGGCAAGCTTACAGAAAAATAAGCATCTTTGAGAGTTTATATACAAGGCTGTCCATCATTGAGGTTAATCCTTAAAGGTGGACGGCCTTTTTTTGATTAGGTTTTTTCAGCAGGTATTTATTTTTTGATGTTAAAGTGATACTATGGCATCACTTTATAAATAATCTAAAAAGGAAACACGATGATTGAAGGTATTTTAATCGAAGGTCTTATTTACGGCCTCATGGTTCTTGGTGTTTTTATTACGTTCCGTATTTTGGATTTTGCCGACTTAACCGTTGACGGTTCTTTTCCCATGGGTGCGGCAATTATGGCCGTCCTTCTTATAAAAGGCGTTAATCCTGTAATAGCTGTCCTTCTTTCCTTTGCAGGCGGTATGACAGCCGGTCTCATAACAGCCGTTATTCACACGAAGTTAAAAATTCCCGGGCTGTTAGCAGGAATTTTAACCATGACCATGCTGTATTCGGTAAATTTGAGGATTATGTCAAACAGGGCTAATCTTTCCTTGTTACGCGTTCCGACAGTTTTTACCTGGTTACATGAAGTCACCGGTAAATTTATGAATCCGGAACTCGCAATCGTTCTTTTTCTTGTTGCCGTTGTCCTTATTGCAAAAATTCTCCTGGACTTATTTTTTCATACCGATTTCGGCCTTACCATGGGAGCGCTCGGCTCCAATCCCCAGCTCATCATCTCTCAGGGAATGAACCCCGAAATTATTAAGGGTGTGGGAATCTGTATTGCAAACGGCCTTGTAGCAGCAGCGGGGGCCTTTGCTTCGATGTATCAGGGATTTGCAGATGTCGGATCCGGTACCGGTATTGTTGTTTCGGGGCTTGCATCGGTCATGATCGGAGAATTTCTTATCCGCACAAATAAGATTTCACTTTTAACGCTTCGTGTCGTTTTGGGCTCCATAGTGTACCGCATGCTCATGTATTTTGCCCGCAGCTACGGCTACTTAATAAACATGAGTGCCAATGATCTCAAGCTTATAACAGGCCTTCTCATTGTAATTTGTCTCATAATTTCAAGAACCGATATTATCAATAAGTGGCAAAAGAAAAAAAGCAGAAAGGCGTATGCCTCTGTCTTTGGCGCTTCTTCAGACTCAGCTCAGGCGGCAAAAAAGTGCAGCGATAAGGACATCAATGGAGGCGCACAATGATTTCTCTTCAAAATATCCGTATGACTTTTGGCGAGGGTACTCCCGATGAAAACACTGCGCTTAAAAATATCAACCTGTGTATTAAGAGCGGCGATTTTATTACTGTAATAGGTTCAAACGGTGCAGGGAAGTCCACGCTTTATAATGTTATTGCAGGCACCTTAACTCCGACAGAGGGAAAAATATTTCTTGGTGAAAAGGATATTACCAGGGACAGGGAACATGTACGCGCTCACTATATAGGACGCATCTTCCAGAATCCTCTTTTGGGGACAGCCGGTAAGATGTCGCTCGAGGACAACATGATGATCTGTCATAAAAAGGGCTACAAGGGTTTAAAAATAAGTCTTAACAATAAGATGCGTGATTATTTTAGAAGCCAGCTTGAGGTGCTCGACATGGGTCTTGAAAACCGTTTACGGGACAATGTTGAGCTTTTTTCGGGCGGTCAGAGACAGGCGCTTACCATGCTCATGGCTGTTATGTCAAAGCCTTCTTTGCTTTTGCTCGATGAGCATACTGCGGCCCTCGATCCTCATAATGCAGATATTGTCATGAATTTAACACGCAAGTTTGCACATGATTATAATCTTACGGTAATGATGATAACTCACAACATGAACCATGCACTGGAATACGGATCCCGTTTATTTATGATGGACGGCGGCGAAGTTATTCTCGACATTGGTGCAGAGGAAAAAGCAAAACTTACCATGGCAGAAATTATTGCACGGTTTAAGGCAATTAAGAAAAAAGAAATTGTGAACGACCAGATGCTGCTCCAGTAACAGTTATTTTTAAGACGCCGGTTTAAAACTGATATTGGATTGGTTTACCGGCGTATGTTTTCAAAACTGAGTTTGTCTTCTCCCAAAATATGCTTTGTTATAAGATCATTACAAATAAATGAGATGAAATCATAGGCTGATATGTTTTTTGCTTCAAAGGCCGCAGCTTTTTTGCGGAGCTGATCAAGAAGATAGTTGTGTTCTTTTATATGGCGTTCAATAAAAGCACAGTTCCTTTTTTCAAGATAATTCTGCTCATCTTTAAAATGGCTGGCAGTATCGGTTTGGAGTTGATCAAGAACAGCAAGTATTATTTCTTTACTCTCATTATTTACAACGGCGCTTATTAGTTTATTAGAAATTGTAAAAAGATTTTTATGCTGCTGATCATACGTGTCAATGCCTAAGCGGTAATCATCCTTCCAGCTTAAGTGGAGCAGTAAAAGCTCGTGCCCGGTCTGCTTCTGTGCTGTTTCGGTGTCCATGCCGGAAGATGCAATTATCTTATTTCGGCCTGAATTTTTTGCAGTGTACAAGGCAGCGTCCGCCCTTCTAAACCAGGAGTCAAAATTTTCGTCATGCTGAACTTCGGCAACCCCGATGCTCACCGTAATACTTTCACATTCATCAAATACTAAGCTGCTGCAGGCTGTTCTCATTTTATCCGCAATTAAGATAGCCTGGCTTTCGTCTGTATCTGCAAGGAGAATAAGAAATTCCTCTCCGCCCCAGCGGGATGGGAGATCGGTGCTCCTGCGGTAATCGTGAAGCGTTTGGGCTATTTTTTTGAGAACAATATCACCGACATCGTGTCCATAGGTGTCGTTGACTTTTTTAAAGTGATCTATATCGAGAATGAGAAGTGAAACAGGGCTTCCAAATCTTTTTTTTCTGTTCATTTCGTAGACGATCATTGGTTGTATTGCTCTGCGGTTAAAAAGGCCTGTGAGGGTGTCGTGAAGGGAAAGGGCTTCTGCCTTTTCTCGTTCGCTGGCAAGTTCTGTGTTTATTATTCGAAGTTTACGGTAGGCTCTTACAATAAGAATAATGCCTATTAAAAGGAAAATGAAGAAGAAAGCCAGGATTATATTAACAATAAACAGTATTGCTTTTATATGAGTTATATAAAAGGGATCGGGTTTGTTAACAATGCGGGCTTCCTGTGGTATTGCATTTTTTTCCACATTATATGTCTGTGCGGCACTCCAGTCTATAACCGGCTGAGATATTGAATACACTGCATTAAATTTTTCATTCTTTAAATAAGACTGCAGTCCCTTTACCAATTCCTGTGCTGTTTTTTGGGCGCTCAGCATTTCACCGCCTACACAGCCGGTCCCAATCAGTGTTTCCCAAACTGTGTAGATTGGTGCATTACTTATAGTGCATATTTCACTCAGTAATTGTTTTGGAATTATTTGTGTTCCGCTTCGGTCCTGCGTTACAGGTATAAAGAAGACCGCTGTTGTCTTTGGCAGTGAGGACATTGTGTTTCGCAATTCTTCAAAGGTAAAATTCGTAAATAACGCAACAGAAATATTTCGAGGAACTATTTTGGAAAACTCAGTGTATACCGTCTCTGTTAAAGAAGGATCGCCTGCAATTATAAAAATTGATGTAAGTTTGGGCTGTAAATCGTTTATCAGTCTCCATGTTTTACTTATAACTTCACTATACATTACATCGAGACAGAGTATGTTTTCTGCATCATAAGCAAGGTTTGAAGTGTAATATCCTTTAGGAATTGATTGAGGAAATTTGCAGTATGTTTCTATGAAGGTACAGGCTTGATCGGAATTTCCTATTACTGCATCTATCGGGTAGTCTGCATATTTAGCTGATAAGTAACGGGCAAAGTTTTCTAGATGTACCTCGTCACCAAATCTTGTAATATCAAGGTCTTCAAAAAACAAATCTATAGAACCGCCGCTTTGCTCTGCGAGCTGTCTTAGCCCGAGATTAAAATATGCTGTCCATGGGTAGGTTGGGTTATAGGTATTTACAACTAGAATTTTCTGGGCAGAAAGAGCAGCTGTGGATGCGAGCAGCAGTAGGTTAACAACAATTTTTTGAAAAGGATGCTTCATAAGATACTTCTTTTATAGAAAATAATTTGATAGTGAACTATCAGTTTGCATTGTATCATATATAAATGATAAGCCGCAAGTAAAAATTATGCAAAGAGAAGAAGGCTGCCTGCCATAACAATCATTCCTGCTATTAAGCCCCCGATTGCTATGTGGTGTTCTCCATATTCTTCTGCAGTTGGTAATAGTTCGTCGAGTGAAATATATACCATAATACCAGCAACGCCTGCAAAGATGAATCCGAGGGTTGTGTCGTTAAAAAAGTTTCTAAGTATGAAAAATCCAATGAGGGCGCCGACCGGTTCTGACAAGCCGGATAAAAATGAGAATAAAAAGGCTTTTTTTCTGTTGCCTGTTGCATAGTAAATTGGAGCTGAGACTGCTAAACCTTCTGGAATATTGTGGATTGCAATAGCTACTGCGATGCTTATACCCATGGCCGGCTCTGTTAGGGCTCCCATAAAGGTTGCTAATCCTTCGGGAAAGTTATGGATGGCAATAGCCAGAGCAGAAAACACGCCCATTCTCATAAGCTTTTTTTGATCTTTTTGATTATTCTCTTGAATGCTGACCTTTTGCTCAACTCCGTTTGCTTGATGAACATGTCCTACCGCCTGATGTTCGGGATCTATGTTGCCCATCTCATGAGGATTTTCGTTTTCGGGTATTACCTTGTCTATTATTGCTATGACAGCCATGCCTATAAAAAACGCGATTACAGTAAAAACGTAGCCTGTCTTTCCGTTATAGGCAAGCTCCAGAGCCGCTTTTGCTTTGGGGAAAATTTCTATGAGAGATACATAAATCATAACACCAGCAGAAAACCCTAATGCTCCTGCTAAAAATTTGGGGTTGAACTTCTTAGAGAAAAAGCCTATGAGACTTCCTATACCTGTTGCAAGACCTGCAAAGATGGTTAAAGAAAAAGCAAATAATATAGTTTTCATTTCCATAGAGCTGCTCCTTTTTTAGATGAATTACAGTGAATTTAGAAATTCTGCCGCGAATTTTATTACTTTATTACCTTGATAATTATGATCTTTATATTTCATTAAGATAGTGTCGGTACGAATCCCTTGTTTTATAAGGGCCTCGCCATACGCCGCCCCTTCATCCAGTAAGGGGTCTTTCCCGCACAGGCTTATCATTGCAGGCGGAAGGTTTTCAAATGTCTGTGCATAGAGGGGGTAGACATAGGGATTATTCTCATTTTCCTTAATTTTCCCCTGGAGATAGAAATCAAAAAATATTTCTAAACTTCGCTTTGTAAGGAAACTTTTTTTTGTATTCTCCAGCCTTGACGGCCACACTTCACCAGTTGCCGGATTTCGTTCTCCTGCTGCAGGCGAAAAAAGCATTTGAGCAAGAGGCATCTGCTGGTTATGATCCCGCTGAAATTGACATATTACTGCTGAAAGAGCGGCCCCGGCACTGTCACCAGCTACAACTATACGGTCTGGGGTGCTTCTAAAATATCGTGCATTTTTCACAAGATAATTATAGACGGCGAGACAGTCCATAAGACCTGCAGGGTAGGGGTGTTCCGGTGCTAAGGCATAATCAACAGAAATAACTATGCACTGCGCCCTGTCTGCCATCTTATTTGTGACGTTGTGTTTTTGAACATATGAACCGATTACAAAACCCCCGCCATGCAGGTACATGACAAGGGGAGCATCCTTGCGGATTTTTTTTGGTATATAAATACGTACAGGAATCTCTCCCAGAGGACCTGGAACTGTTGTGTCTGTGTAGTTTGCTTTATTTAGATCAATGAGAGAACCAACGGTTTCTCCAAGAGTTCGGACTGTTTTATATTTTGTGTCAATGTTATCCATGTAATGGCGCTGTACACTGGTACAGGAGAAAGTAAACATTACTAGAAAAAGGACCAGTAAAACAATTATACGTATAGTCATGCTGTAATTCATAATCTCATTGTATACGTGATTACTTTGTAAATCAATCAGTAATACCTTCGATTATGTGAGCTGGTCACTGAAAATGGGTGTAGAATATAGATAATCTTATTTATATGGTTGGGTAGTACAGCATGAGAAATAAAATTCGAGTACCGAAAAATTTAGCCCTCATTGTTTTAGCAGCATCAATACTTTTTATAACGGCAGGGCTTATACAGGGAGACTTTTTTTCTGTTATGGGAAAAGCTGTATTCATTTGTCTTGAGTGCATAGGTATTGGGTGAGCTTATGAAAAAATACCTTGGTCTTGCTAAAAGAAGATGGATTCAGCTGATATCTGCTCTTATTTTTAATCTTAATTTTAAAGGGTTTGCCGAGGGAAGCATATATCAGGGTAAAACAAAGGGAATTTGCGTTCCCGGTCTTAACTGCTATTCTTGTCCCGGTGCTGTAGGCGCTTGTCCTCTGGGGAGTTTGCAGGCGGCCATTGCTAATCCAAACGGAAAGCTGCCTTTTTATGTAACTGGTACGCTTTTACTGTTCGGCGCCTTGTTCGGCAGGATGATATGCTCGTTTTTGTGTCCCTTTGGGCTTGTACAGGAATTACTCTATAAAATTCCGGGTTACAAGCTCAAAAAAAACGGATTTACAAGAAAACTGAGCATGGCGAAATATGTGTTTTTAGCAGTTTTTGTAATTGCGCTTCCTTATGTGTTGTATCTTACAACTGGTTTGGGCAGTCCTGCATTCTGTAAGTATCTTTGTCCTGCAGGATCTCTTGAAGCAGGAATACCGCTTGTTATTATGAACGAAGGACTGCGGAATATTATTGGATTTTTGTTCAGCTGGAAGATGTCTTTGCTGGCGCTTTTTCTGCTGACTTCTGTTTTTATATATCGTCCTTTTTGCCGTTTTGTCTGCCCCTTGGGCGCAATATATTCTTTTTTCAACCGTATTGCAGTATTCGGAGTGCGTGTTGATGCTGATATTTGCACAGGCTGTGACGCTTGTGTACGTTTTTGCAAAATGGATGTAAAGGAAGTTAACGATAGAGAATGTATACGGTGTGGAGAATGCATCGATGTCTGTCCTGTGAGGGCAATTAGTTTTTCAAGGAGGCTTAATTATGACAAGAAACAATCTGGAACTAAAAAGGAATAAAAGTATTGAACGCGCTCTTATTTTTGCAGGATTAATCGCTGTTTTACTGGCAGCTGGAGCGTATCAGGCTCATGCACAAACTAAGGAAAATGTACAAAAAGCCCCGGATTTTACCTTAAAATTACTCGACGGAACCGACGTAACCCTGTCAAAATTAAACAACAGGCCGGTAGTTATTAATTTCTGGGCTACCTGGTGCGGCTACTGTGTTAAAGAATTCCCGGATTTAGAAGCATTGTGGAAGGAATATAATGGTAAAATTCATATTTTAGCAGTTAATGTAGGTGAAAGTAAAAAGGTCATTGAAGACTTTTTGAAAAAGACGCCCTATACCTTTCCAATTGTGATGGATACAAATTACCTTGCAAGCAGGGCATATAATGTTTCCGGCATACCGGTTACATACATAGTTGGAAAAGATGGTTCAATTGTTTTTTCCCGTGTCGGCATGATGAGTAAACAAGATATGACTGCTGCGGTAGAGGCTGCTCTTAATTAAACCTTTTTTAGCACGAAGTACTAGATTTAAATGCCTTTCTTCCCTAGTATGACATAAAATCTATATTCTTCGGGGAGAAAAGAGGTATACATGAATAAGCTGGTTAAGCGCTACCTGGTGGACTCTTTAAGCGGTATGGCCTTGGGTCTGTTTTCAACCTTAATAATTGGTCTAATAATCAAACAGATAGGAGGCTTCTTTCCTGTAAATGCAGGAGAAGATGCTTCATCCTTACTTATCTTCCTTGGCTCAATAGGAAGGTTCCTTGTAAAGATAGGGCAAACAATAACTGTTCTTACCGGAGCTGGTATAGCAGCAGGTGTGGCTCATGCTTTAGGAGCTCCAAAACTTGTCTGCTTTGCAAGTATTCTAACAGGTACCGTCGGAGCCTATGCATCAGGTTTTATTTCCGGCTCAATTTTATCTGCCTCCGGCGCCTTGACCCTGAGCGGTCCCGGTGATCCGCTGGGAGCCCTTGCTGCAGGTCTTGCCGGCGTGGAAATTGGGCGCCTTATTTCCGGTAAAACCAAGGTAGACATTATACTTACACCTGCTTTAACAATTTTAGCAGGATGTATTGCTGCTGTACTTTTAGGACCGCCCCTTGCAGCAGGATCACGCTGGCTTGGTACCGGTATTCAAAAAGCAACAGAACTTCAGCCGTTTTTAATGGGAATAGTCTTAAGTGTTTCTATGGGTATTATACTAACTCTGCCCATAAGCTCAGCTGCGATTTCAATAATTTTAGGTCTTTCGGGGCTTGCAGGCGGTGCATCTACTGCCGGGTGCTGTGCTCAAATGGTAGGTTTTGCCGTTATCAGTTTTAAGGATAACGGAGTAAACGGTCTTTTGGCACAAGGACTTGGCACTTCAATGCTGCAGATTCCGAATATTGTTAAAAATCCCAGAATATGGATACCTCCAACGCTCGCATCGGCTGTAACCGGTCCGCTTGCAACGATGGTGTTTAAGATGAAAAATCTGCCTGCCGGTTCGGGAATGGGTACATCGGGTCTTGTCGGACCTCTGCTCACATGGCAGGCAATGATAACAGAATCAAGTCCTGTCTATATTATTACTTCAATTTTGGTTCTTTATGTACTGCTTCCAGGCGCCCTTTCTTTTGCCATATACTGGTTTATGAAAAAGAAGAGCTGGATTAAAGACGGAGATATGAAACTTTCTTAAACCTTACCGGTGTTCCTTAAAAATTGAGCCGCGAATACGCTTTACGAGACTTGCCTTTGCAATAGACATTTCTACAAGAGTGTAATCCGGCTCTTTTCTTATTTTTACAACTGCATCATTTTGGTGTTTATCTATGCTTATAGGCTGGCCTATAATTATCTTCTGTCCGTTGTTATTTTCTTCAAAGTAGAACTCAATCATCGAGTTTGTTGATATTGCATATTCAATAACGTGAATTTTACCAAGAAAGTCCATGCCGCTTGCTTCAATTTTTTCCATGCGTACAGAATCGCTCCGCAGCTGTACAGGATTAATAATTATTTTACGCTGTACACGGGATCTCAAGCCTTCTTTTTGCTCAGCCGTACAATCAAGGCTGTCAATCTGACCTCTTAAAGACGCCTGTATTATCTGTTTTTCGTTTGATGGAACAATTGGTTGATGCGGTATAAGGGATGTTTCTGTGTCCGTTAGATTTGATTTTAAATTTACAAAGGGCAGCGGTGCAGAAGTTTGCCGGAGGGTTTTTATACCGCCAATAAAATCGAGCCCGCTTCTTGTTATTACATCGGCTGCTTCTTCATCGCTTGCAAAATCCATTAAATAGATTCCTGTTGTGAGAATATACTTGATATACGGTGCAATTTCCGGGTTTTTTTCTACCTGTACCTGTTTTTCCGGTGTAACTTGTAAAACGTATCCCCGGTAGAGCGAAGCCGAGGTAAAACTCTTATACCATTCTTCAATTGATATACAAAGATTATTAGACACCTGATGATTCGTTGCATTATCAAGATCGGTAAAAAGTGTCTGCGGGGAGCTTCCGCTGTCAAAACACCGCATACATGACTGTCTTGTAATTTCCAGCTGAAGTATGGTGTCGCATCGTTTAAGGGTCATACAGTGTACTAAGGGCAGGAGCTGCTTTAAGCCCATGCCGGGTAAAATGGTTACGGAAAATCCTGCATCAATGCTCAATGTCTGAACCCTTTCTACAATCTGTTGTCTTGCAACCGATGAATATAAGGGTTCGTCTTCATCATCCAATCCTTTGAGCTGAATAAGACCGAAGAAAACAGCATCATCAATAAGATCTATACTGTTAACTTCTTCAACCTTATGATCGGCTGAGTGGGACTGCTGGAGAATAGATGCAAACCTTCCATGTTTGCGGGTCTCTGTTCCATTAAGCGCTTTTTCCTGTAGTAGGAAGGCTTCTCTGGCGAGCGTTTTTTTTGTATATAACTTACCCTGTATATGAGTAGTTATGTCGACAAGAAGCTGAGCCTGGCGCTGCAGAATATCGCGAGGGAGGTGTGATCGTGCAGATGCTGCAATGTACGCATACTGTACTTCTTCGTCCAATTCCGCAAACTGTCTCCATTTGGCGTAATCGCAGATGAGGGATCCTTCTTCCTGTTTAAAAAGTGATAAGTTTTTAAGAGCATTAATTAAGCGCTGGAGAAAGTTAGTATCAATTATTTGAGGAAAAATATCATAGAGGGAAGATTCAATTTTCTTTTTAAAAGATCCGTCTGCCTTGCATAATCCGGGTTCAGAACAAACATAGGTAAATAACGACGCTATAAGCTGTGAGGAAAGCTCCTGCTTTGCATGAACTTCCTTTGCCGGAGTGTCAATTTTGCCTTCCGGAAGCAGAAGAGACTGCTGAATAAAGGGTTCAAGCGTTTCTTCAAGAAGGGGATTAACCGCAAAAACACTTTTTCCGCTTATAGGATCCAAGTAACGGTATAAAAGAAGCCGTTCCTCAAGATTCATAACATGATCATACAATTCTGCAAAGGTAAAAGTGCCTGTGAAAAAAAGAATAAGCTTTTCCTGGCTTGCACAGGGAATTGCATTTACCGCACTCAGAACAAGACAGTCATGTTCGCTTAAAAGCTGAATAATAATTTTTTTATTTTCATCCCGCCGGATAAAGGCGCTTAAATCTTCTATGAGTTTTTGCTTATTATAAGGAGTTTTAATTTCGCCCAGATACATTCTCATAAGCTCAAAAAAATGATGATCTTGAAGCGTAGAAAGACTCTCTCTCCATTGTAAAACTTTTGCAGCATGAGGATTTAGATTTTTTACTGTCATACTGTACCTCCCCATAGCGGTAATAAATCTTCTATCTCGTTTACATCGCGGATAAGGCGGTATGCGTATCCTTGTTCTGCAAGGAATTTCTGCCTGTTTGCTCCAAATTCTTCTTCTACTGTGTCACGAGTTATAAGTGTAAAAAAGCGGGATACACGTTCTTTGGGACGTAAAATTCTACCCAAACGCTGTGCTTCTTCCTGCCTGCTTCCAAAGGTGCCGGATATTTGAATAGCCATAGAGGCGTCCGGCAGATCGATTGCAAAGTTTGCAACCTTAGAAACAACAAGGGTATTTATTTTACCGGATCTAAAATCTGCATATAAAATATCGCGATCAGGATTAGATGTCTTTCCGGTAATAATGGGAGCATTTAAAAGTTTAGCAACCTCGTGCAGCTGATCTAAATATTGACCAATTACAAGAATTTTATCTTCGGGAAAGTGATTTACAAGTTTTTGAATAACTGGAATCTTTGCAGGGTTTTCGCTTGCAATGCGGTGTTTTGTTCTTGTGTCGGATACCGCATAGTCCAGTTCCTTTTTTTCGTCAAGGTCTATGCGAATTTCCACACATTCTGCAGTAGCAATCCAGCCGGATGTTTCAAGCTCCTTCCATGGAACGTCGTAGCGTTTAGGACCGACAAGACTGAAAACATAACCCTCGCATCCGTCTTCGCGGACAAGAGTTGCGGTGAGCCCGACGCGGCGGACTGCCTGAAGTTCAGCTGTAACGCGGAAAACCGGAGCCGGCAGGAGGTGCACTTCATCATAAATTATTAAGCCCCAGGCACGTTCTCTAAAAAGCTGAAAATGCGGGTAGGGACCGTCTTTTTCCGGTCTCCATGTTAAAACCTGATACGTAGCGACTGTCACAGGCGCTATAGACTTACGTTCACCGGTATATTCTGCAATCTGATCTTTTGTGAGATTTGTTTTATCTATAAGTTCTGCCATCCATTGATGCACGGCCGATATATTTGTGGTTAATATAAGTGTATTTGTTTTAAGAAGCGACATAATAGTCATTCCAACAACGGTTTTGCCTGAACCGCAGGGAAGCACGATGGTTCCGAATCCTGTGCCCGGTCCCTTGTCTCCCACGAGAGCTTTAGCAGCGTTTACTTGATAATCGCGGATGTTAAGCGGTTTATTGTGAAGGGTTTTGTCCCGAAGAACTATGTCTAAAGGATCTCCGTCTTTTAAGGGCGCTTCGTCTTTTACCGGCCAACCGAGTTTAAGAAGTTCCTGCTTAACAGTCCCCCGGTCGGTGAGTTTGAGTGAAAACACCCATGCCGTTTCTTCTACACCTTTTATTGAGCGTATTCCCTCTTCCGGCTCAAGGTATTTTTTCATAAGCCGGTTTGCTTCAATTTCACGGTAAACAGCTGCAGTATTTGTTACCAGGTAAAGGAGTTCTTCTTCTGCTTCATTTGCCGCTGTATTTCTGCTGTCAGTATTGATTTGATCATCCGGCACCGTATTGCTTCTTTTGTGAATATCTGCAGGTATCAGGCGGAGTTTACCGAATCTTCCGGCAGTTTCACGGATCCACATTATAACTGACTGTGGAATCGCATAACGGGAATATTCTAAAAGGGTTTGTTCAACATCATGCGGAGTAAACCCGGCACTTGAGGCATTCCACAGGGACAGAGCCGACAGACGGTAGGTATGCAGATGCTCAGGAGAACGCTCAAGTTCTGCAAAGGGAATAAGGGCATCGCGGCACTCCATCGCGCGGGGTGCATGCACATCTAAGAGGATGGTACGGTCGCTTTGAACAATCAACGGGTTATCATTTTGCATAAATTATAATTTTAACCTAAGGGGTAATAAACATCAAGCAGGAATTTGTCATAATCGCTTGAAAAAACTTAAGGCCCCTTCTTCCTTACCAGAGACTGATAACCACTTTACCTGGTCTTTGGTGTTTTTCTTTAGAAGACTTTTTTCATCTTCTGAAGAAAGTTTTTTTAATACAAATGCTGCAATGTCTTCATCTTCCTCTGATCCGGCCTTAATAAGAATCGTCTTTTCCGGGGCAGACTCAGCATACATACATGCAAAATTCTCTGCGAAGGTTTCAAATGCGCTTTGCGCTGCAGATACTATAGCTCCTGCGTTCTGTGAGTAAGCAGACGGATCGGATTTTTTTTTGTAAGCATCGGCTGTGGTAAGTGCCGGTTTAAGTAGAAAAATAAGTCTGCCATGTTTTTTTTGAAGAAAACGATCAATTAGCGCCCTGCTTAAAAGCTGATACGAGACTATAAGGTCATTTGCAGCTTCAAGAGTGCTGTTTGTATTAGAATCATTGTATTGTGAAGAAAAATAGGGGCCGTCAAAAATAAGACAGGCAGCATCTATGGAAGTGACTAAATTTTCTGCTTGAATAACAAGAGAACGGGCAGAGACTACGGATCCCCGGTTCCATAGAAGAATATGAGGATTATCACTAGTTTCGTCATCGTTTGAATTCTTCGTGATGAGGGCGGTAATTTCCACATTGGCAGCGGCAGAAAAAAACTTCTCCCCGGCTGGAAAATCTTTACCGGCAAACAACAAATTTTTAATCATAAAACCTAGTATAACACGAAAATACTGATTTTTCAATGAGACAGTTGACTGTAAAGAAGTCTTTGAGTATCCTGTTTCTATGAAAATATGGTTAAAATATGTGTTAGGCTGCCTGCTTGGTATTATAGCCTCTGCGGTATTGCCGCTTGAATCTGCTTCTGTTCAAAAGGTTCTTTCGTTTTTAACAGAATTTGCCGTCCGGTTCGGCCGTTTTACCCTGCTGCCCTTATTATTTTTCAGCATGGTTGTTGCAGTTTTTAACCTGCGGGACTCAAACCTGCTCTTAAAAACAACCTTTCAGACAGTTTTTATGGTGGTAATGTCCTCTTTTGTACTTGTCGTACTTGCTCTTGTATCTGCCGTAATTATTAAACTGCCCCGTATACCAATTTCAGTTGAGAAAGTTACGGAGACCGTCAATCTCGACATTCCGAGCCGTTTATTACAGCTTTTTCCCTTAGCCGGGTTTGATTCCTTTTTAGATGGTGCCTACCTGCTGCCTTTGTTTGTTCTTGCAGGCTTTGCGGGTGCAGGATGTGCTTCCGATAAGACCGCATCAAAACCTGCCGTAAACCTCTTTGATTCTCTTTCAAAAGTAGCTTATGCAGTAATGAGCTTTTTTATAGATATGCTCGCTATAGGCTTAATTGCTGTATCTTGTACCTGGTTTATACAGTTTAAAGGCGTAATAGTGTCGGGTGTCTTTACTCCTCTTATATTACTTCTTGCAGGAAATCTTATTGTTGTAACCCTTCTTATGTACCCTCTAATAATGAGATTTATGTTTAAAGAAATGCACCCTTACAGGGTTATGTATGCAAGCGTCTCTTCAATCATAATCGCATTTTTCTCCGGGGACACCAATCTTGTGCTTCCGATTTCGATTAGGCATGCAAAAGAAAGTCTGGGGGTTAAGCGAAGACTAAATGCCGTAACACTGCCGGTGTTTTCCACCTTTGCCCGCGGCGGTTCAGCCCTGGTCACTGCTATTTCTTTTATAATAATTTTACGGTCATATTCCAGTCTCGGAGTGTCATTCAGTGATGTGCTTTGGATTGGACTTATTTCCTTTATATTGTCTTTTTTCTTAGGTGCGTTCCCGGTAGGCGGAACATTTATATCTCTTACACTTTTGTGCACCCTCTACGGCCGCGGTTTTGATGCCGGCTACCTCCTGCTGAAGCCGATGGCTGTGATTCTCGGATCCTTTGCAGCGGCCATTGATGCG
>Ga0116183_1003742_pt1 | contig 15314 bp, 12 predicted proteins | sample AD_UKC078_MetaG_FD_89753 | JGI IMG/M metagenome (GOLD analysis project Ga0116183, IMG submission 89753) | Active sludge microbial communities of municipal wastewater-treating anaerobic digesters from USA - AD_UKC078_MetaG | ecosystem: Engineered > Bioreactor > Anaerobic > Digestate | place: USA... | reverse complement strand
GTCCTGATTACGGCATTTTTTCAACTTGTTTTTGGGGAGTATTTTATTGTGCCACTGCTTGTTTTCAGTGGAATTCTTTTTGCAGTTGGTTCTTTGTGGTTGGCAAAAATTCTTTTTCCAGACGATATTTTAAAACGCGGATTTTTTGTTGTTTTTTTAAATATGCTTCCACCAGCTCTCACTGCTTCTGCTTTGGGAATGGAATATGGTATTTTGTTTTTCCTCTACAATGCCCTTATTTATTTCGGTGTTTTCAAAGGTAAAAACTGGGCTTACTTGATCTTACCAATTTTACTGCTTTGGACAAGAATTGATACCGTGATTTTCCTCGGAGTCTTTTTTTGGGCTGATTTAATCATCAAAAGGAAAATCAATGCCCTTTTTATTATAGGGGGAATTTTGGGAGTAGTGAGTGTAGTTTCCTTTAATTATCTGTACTTCGGAGAGTTGGTGAATCACACCATTACCGCAAAAAAAATAGCGTATAAAAATTTGATCCAAAACGACAGTCTTGTTCATTCCCTTTACCAATGGGCGTATTACGGTGGTTTGATCAAGAAATATTCAATCTATACCTTTCTCTTGTTTATTGCATTTCTCGGATTTCTATTGTATTGTATCATAACAATTGTAAAAGAGCGATCGCTCCTTTCTTTTAAAACAAAAGTTATTTTGATTGCAATGGTGTCTTTTGCTTTGTTGAAAATTACGCTTTTTTCTTATTTTAAAGCATATTTCGATTGGTACTATTGGCTTCCGAGGGTTTTTATGTTTGTGGTGATCCTGTATTATTTCCTTCAGTTTTTACCGGTAAAACAAAAAATTTTAATTCCAATTGCTTTTTTGGCCACTTTTGGTTTGTATAGTTTTCAGCTTCTTCAATCCTACACCATTGGTTATATGGAAGAGCGTCAAAGAATGCAGATTGCTGCAGATATCAAGAATGACAAGGTGGGAATGAACCAGTCAATTCTCCTGGAACCAGCCGGAATTATTCCGTTTTATACCAATCTTTATACTTACGATGAGGTTGGTTTGGTCGATAAAAGGATTAATGATGAAATGCTGAAAGATGAAAATTTTTGGTGGATCAATTCGGTGAACAGATTTAGACCCAATTATATTTTAACCATCGCGAAAAAACCTGGAGATTCTGGAAGTTTTTATAAAATTAAACCAGAAGATATGGTTACTTTTAATCAACATTACAAACTAGAGAAAACGTATCCTATTTCAAAAATTCACGATAATGCACCTAAAATTCTGAGATGGATTTACAAAATACGACCGATCGGGAAAGATTATTTTCTTTATAAAATCGTGAAATAAATAATGTTGAATGGATAAAGTTTCGATAATCGTCCCGGTTTATAATGTTGAAAAATACCTGAGAAAGTGTTTAGATTCTCTGGTGAATCAAACTTTGCAGGAAATTGAAATTTTGGTGATTGATGATGGTAGTACAGATGGATCGGCTAAAATAATCGAAGAATTTCAGGTGCAATTTCCTTTAAAAATCAAAGCATTTACTAAGGAAAATGGCGGGTTGAGTGATGCGCGGAATTTTGGTTTAGAGCAAGCAAAAGGCGAATTTATTGGGTTTGTTGATAGTGATGACTATGTCACCGAAAATATGTTTGAAGAAATGTATCATTTGGCGCAAAAACACGCTGCGGAAATCGTCATCTGCAATTTGCAAAAAGTAGATGAAAACGGAATGGTTACCCAAAAGCTCACTCAAATTCCGAATATGGCAGAAAAAATGAATTTGGAAGAAAATTTTTCTCTCTTTTCAGACATCAGTTATTTCGCGTGTAACAAGATTTTCAGCAAAAAATTATTTGAGAATAAGCGGTTTAAAAGAGGAGTTCATTTCGAGGATATTCAGTTGATTCCGCAATTGGTTTTAGAGTCTAAGATCATCGCTCAGACTCAAGTCTATCATTATCAGTATCTTGAACGCAGCGATTCAATTACAAAAACACATACCGAAAAGGGACTTGATATATTAAAAGCCGTTACCGACGTGGAAGTTGCATTTAGAAATTCGGTGTACTCTCATAAAAATTCGGAGTGGAAGAATTTTCAGATTTTAGAAGGGGTTTATACTTTTCTGGCCTATCTGGCTTTTGTAAAAGACGATGAATTGTACGTAAAAATGTCGGAAGAGTTAAAAAAATTCATTAGTAAAAATGCGATTTCAGTTGTAGAAATCTTCTTTTATCAACGCTTCGGAAAGAATTTTCTGTTATCTTTGCCGCTACGAAAAAAAATTTATTATCTACTCTATTTTTGCCGGCAGGAGAAACTGTTGAGAAAATTAGTTTAAAACACAATTTTGCCGATGCCGATTCTGCACCCTATTTTTATTTTGATTTTTCTCTTTCTTGCGGCGGCGAGTTACTGGGAAATTTTCAAATTAGAAAAAAAGCAAAGTGTATTTGTTTGGGTTGCAGCCATTTTGATTGTTGTCGCGGTAGGTTTTCGTGTGAATGTAGGTGCAGATTATCCTGTGTATAAAGCGCTTTTCTCTGGTTTTGCTCTGTATACCACTTACGGTGATGTTTTAGATAAAGCCCTATTCCGGCCGAATACGGAAGAAATCGAATGGATATTTGTCTTGATCAACAAAATTATTTTTGATTTTGGTTTTCCGTTCTATATTGTAACTTTCGTAATGGCTCTTATTACGGTATCTTTAAAATTTACTACGATTTACAAAAATGTTGCCTATCCCTCTTTAGCTCTACTGTTCTACTTTATGCCCATTATGTTTTTTGAAGATTCAGGACAGATGCGGCAAGGTTTGGGAATTGCGGTTTGTGTGGCATCTTTTAAATTTATCAAGGAGCGGAATTTATTCATGTTTCTATTATGTGTCTATATTGCATTGGGTTTTCATAAAACTGCAATCGTATTCTTGCCAGCTTATTGGATTGTAAAAATTCCTCTGAATAGTAATAGAATTTTTTGGATTTTGGTAGGTGCCTTATTGGCTTCACCATTCGAAATCTATCGTTTTGGTGGAAATTTTTTCAGTACCATTTCTCCAGATAATGTTTCTGGAGCTTATACGGGTTATTTAAATGATCGTTATTATGGGAACGAGGTTGCAACAGGGTTAAATGATATTGTGAAATTATTTTTTATTGTAATTTTAATAAAATATGATAAGAAGGGTTGTGACGAGGTTTGGTGGTACGAATACATGAGGAATCTATCGGTGTTTGGGTTGGCTATATTTTATATTTTCCGGTCGAATGAAATTTTTGCGGTTCGCCTTCCGGGAGTTTATATGTTTTTTGTAACCATGTTCTGCCTTAGCAATCTAGTATATGCGGTACAGGGTAGAGCTCGACAAATTCTTTATCTCGGATTTATGACGTATTTTGTCGCAATGTTTTTTTATTTTGGCAGTGGCAATGGTCATCGTGGCAGTTTTACCTCAGAAAGATATAATAATGCACTATGGTAACGAAATATGAATGAAATTAAAGAGATTATTACCAACGTAGGAATCCCACAGTTTTATCTGAAATTGGGGCTTGGTATGCTGTGTTCCTTTTTATTGACTTTTTTATCCATCCCAACCATTGCGAAAATCTCGCGGCGGAAAAATTTGATGGATGAACCTGGTTCCCGAAGTTCGCATCTTCGAAAAATCCCCAATTTAGGAGGAATTGCCATTTTCTATTCTTTGTCGGTTTGTGCTTCTATTTTTGCGTTTGAATTGTTTGATCTTTATAAATTTTTGTTCGCGTCTTTGGTGATTTTGCTTTATATCGGCGTGATGGATGATATTGTGGTCATGCGTGCTTACAAAAAATTATTTGCCCAAATTATTGTTACCTTGTTGATGGTGATCGGCTCCGACGTCCGAATCAGAAGTTTCTTCGGTCTTTTTGGCATCTATGAACTTTCCTATTTTTTTAGTGTGATCATCAGTATATTTACCTTTATTGTCTTGATCAATGCCTTTAATTTAATTGATGGAATAGACGGTTTAGCGGGAGGTTATTCGATTATCTGCAGTGCTTTATTTGGCATCAGTTACTTTCGACTGGGAGCTTACAATTATCCTTTAGTGATCCTTTCTGCAGTAATTATTGGCTCGGTTGTGGGCTTTTTATACTATAATTTATCGAATAAGCGTTCAGCAAAAATATTTATGGGCGATACAGGATCCATGATTCTAGGTTTTCTCTTAGCATTTACTGCGATTTGTTTTATCGATATTTTTATTGATAAAAAACTTCCCAATGTGCCAAGATATTATCTTCAGGCGGCGCCGGCAATTACGATGGCAATTCTTATTCTGCCGATTGTAGATACGCTACATGTATTCATTCTCCGGCTCTCAGCAGGTAAATCTCCTTTTGTCGCTGATAAAAACCATATCCATCATTCTCTTTTAAATTTAGGCTTAACTCACAGGCGATCTACCTTTTATATTATTTTATACTATGTCTTCATTGTTACTGTTGCTTATTACTTTAGGCATCTTAATGTGAATATACTGTTGTTGATTATTATGGTTCTAGGATTCATCGGTGCTTATATACCGCGATTTATTTTGGCAACCAGAAAAACAACTAATTAAATTATTATTATTTTTGTAAAATTACACCCTCTAACTGATGAAAATTAATAAACTTCTCCTTCTTTTTATTTTACCATTTTTGCTTTATTCTTGCATTTCAACCAAAGATGTACGATATATGCAGCCCAATGAAAATCTTGTGATTAATGAAGAGGGCTTGATTCCTTACAATATTCCAACTTACAGGGTAACCAAAAATGATATGTTGAATCTGAATATTGTTACCACTCCCAAAGGTGATGCTGCACAGTTTTATTCCGCACTCAATACTTCTTCCTCCACGAGTGGAGTTTCGGCTATAAGTGCTTCCGCAGGATCTGGGACGGGTTCGCAAAGCGGGAGCTCTAATTTTTATTTCAGTGGACTAAAAGTTGATTCTAAAGGCGACCTCAATATCATGGGAATCGGTTTTGTAAAGGCGGAAGGAAGAACCATTGAAGAGATCACGCAGGAAATTCAAACCCGGGTGAACGAAAATTTTTTGGAAGGAAAATCTGAAGTTCGTCTGAATACCGATGGAATCACCTATTATATTTTAGGCGACGTAGAAACGGTGGAGGTAAGCGGCGAAAAGAAAGCGCATAAAAATACCTTAACTCTTACAGAAGCAATTGCAAGTAACGGCGGATTGAATAGAACAGTAGATCGTACCAATATTGTTATCCACAGAAAATTACCCGAAGGTATAAAAATCGCAAAAATTGATCTAACCCGGGAAGATGTGATGAACTCTCCCTATTATTGGGTTCAAAATGGAGATGAAATTTTTCTGAATACACGATCCAAAAACTTAAATGGATTAGGGAAAGATCCTATTCAGACTCTAACTACCGGAGTTTCGGTAATCACTACCGCAATCTCAATTTACTTAATTTTAACAAGACTCTAAGATGATTCCGGGAAAAGAAAATTTAGAAAGATCTGGTAGCAACACTACTGAAAAGGAAGGTACTTTTGCACTTTTCGATTTTGAACACTTTTTAAGTCGGGTGATCAAATCTTGGTATTGGTTTGTCTTAATGGCCGCTTTGGGATATGGTATTTCTTGGGTTTATAGTACCTACTACGCACAGCGAATCTATGCTTCCAACTTGTCCTTAAGCATTTCCAATAATACAGCGAGTTATTTTACCCCGAACCAATCCATTAATTTTATTTGGGGTCAAAATGGTAATCAAGATGGGATTTATTTGAAAAAAATGCTCCTTTCACGTTCGCATAATGAATATCTGGTGAAACAACTCGATTTGTTTGTTAATTACGCCACCAAAGGTTTCATCAAGCAAACGTATCTGGACAAATATGATTCTCCTGTTTTTTTAGAAATTGACAAATCGCATCTTCAACAGGTCAATTATTCGATAACGCTAATTCCGAAAGGTGGTGACCGCTATGAAATTGTTTTACCAGAAGAGGGTGAAACAACCTCCCTGTATTCTTTTGCTACAGAAAATTTTAGCAACGTTTCCCGTTATAATAGACCGGCCAATAAAGTTGTTTCTATTAACGAATGGTATGTTTCCCCGAATCTTAAATTCAAATTGGTCAAAAATCCACAACCGAGCCAGATTAAATTTGAAAACATTATTTTTTCGCTCTCTACTGTTAACCAAACCGTAAACAGTCTTGTAGCAACTATTGGAGTAGATTTCGATAAAGAAATCAATTCGATTATGATTATTACGAAAAGTGGCTATAACCTAAACGGAACAGTGAATTTCTTAAATACTTCCGTTGATGAATTACAGAAAAAAAGGTTGATAGACAGAAATACCGTTGATAAAAACACCGAAGATTACCTGTTTGAGAATCTGGCAAAAATTCGTAAAAAATTAGATTCTAGCGCCGCTCTTCTTAATCACATGAAAATTACAGAAGGTTTATATGATATTAAAGACCGCGACGAAAAAGCCCTGCAAAGGATTAAAGATCTTGAAAGCAAAAAAGCCGTAATTATCACCAAAATAAATTCTTTAAATAATATAAAAAATACTTTAGCGTCGCAGAACTTAGATCGCATGATCAGTATGAATGCTGCAGGAATAGAAGATGGCACGTTTAACGCTTCAGTCTCGGAACTAAAGGCACTTTTTCTGAAGAGAAGAGAACTTGCACTTATTTATACGCCCAATTCCGAACCAATCCGCGAAATTAATAGATTGATCGGAGAAGCAAGAGGAAATTCAACAGGCTCCCTCAAAAATTATTATACCAACTACGTCAATGAACTATCTAAAATTGATCAACAGATTGCAGGGGAAAGTGTAGACTTGGTAACCTATCCCGAAAAAGAGCGTCGATACTTGGATGCAGAGCGAGGTTATAACATGATTGAAGCGACTTACAACACTTTGCTCACCAAGCAAAATGAAACGCAGATTCGCGTAGCAACCAATAAATCAGATATTACCGTTATCGATAATGCAAAAAATCTAGGACAAGGTCCCATTGCGCCAGATGTAAATAAAACCAAATACACAATTATTGGCGGTTTACTGCTTTTACCACTTTTGATTTTAGGTCTTTCGGAAGCCATGGATAATAGGGTTCGGAATATTAAAGAATTGCTTCAAGCTACCAAAATTCCATTACTAGGTGTTGTCGGGAAAAACAACCATGAAAATAATCTAACTGTTCTCGAACAGCCTCGGTCTTCAATTTCTGAAGCTTTTAGGGGGATTCGAGCAAATTTGAGGTTTTTGCACAAAGAGAATAATCAATCAAAAGTCATCCTTGTAACTTCTTCTGTAGGTGGCGAAGGTAAAACTTACGTTTCGATCAACATTGCGTCGGTTCTTGGATTGAGTGGTAAAAAAACCATCTTACTCGGAATGGACTTAAGAAAGCCGAAAATTTTCGGAGATTTTAAAATTGACAATAAGTACGGAATTTCAAATTACCTTACTGGTGAAGTGAAGATGGAAGAAATCATCAACAAAACGCGAATAGCTGATCTCGATGTTGCGACTTCTGGTCCGATCCCACCGAATCCTTCTGAGCTTTTGATGAGTCAGCGTAATGTTGAATTCATTACAGAATTGAAAAATCATTATGATTTTATTATTATCGATTCGCCGCCAGTAGGTTTGGTTGCCGATTCATTTGAATTGATGAAATATGCAGATGCCAGTATCTATGTGGTAAGACATGAATATTCCGAGAAATATATGCTCAAGATGATTACCGAAAAGTATCAAAAACATGAAGTGCAAAATCTTGGTTTAGTTTATAACGATTACCAAACTCAAAAAGGATATGGATATGGTTACGGATATGGGTACGGATATGGGTACGGTTACGGGTATTTTGAGGAAGATAAAAATTATCGGGAGCCAACCCTCATTAAATTAAGAAATAGATTAAGAAAGCTTTTCGGAAATTCTTAAATATAAAACACCCACGATGGAGATTTATATTTTAGTGAAATCATAAAAACATTTAATTGTCGTTTTTAATTCAATAAATTATGCTTTTTTGAGGGTATTTAACTAAAAATTAAGAATTTCCTTAAACTAAAATTGTTTTATATTTGCAAAATTATTTATGAAAATAGACGCTAAGCTATTCATGCAAAAGAAAATTATATATTCCTTTCTCGCCATCTTTTTTATATCCGTTTTCTACAAAGGACAACGACATGAAATCGGGGTGCAAGTTGGGATGAGTAATTTAGTTGGAGATATTGGTAGAACCAATTATATTTTTCAAAAACCCGTTCTGGATGATCTTTCACAGTACGGATTTCCACTTTATGTAGGCGCACTTTATCGAATGAACTTTAATCCCTATCAATCGGTGAGGTTGAATGTTGGATTTAGTAACGTTCAGTTTATTGATGCAGTTGCAAAAGAAAATTACCGTAGAAACAGAAGATTGTATGGTACAAACTCAATCATTGAAGCTGATTTAATTTTTGAATATAATTTTTTCCCCGTTAATGATGAACAGAAATCATTGCTCAGTCCATATATTTTTGGTGGAGTTGGCGGAATGTATGCAAGTGTAACTCAAGTCAGTATAGAAAATGATTTTTTACGGGGTCCAGGTGGAAATCCTATCAATCCTGATCCTACAAATCCTGCAAGTTTCCAGACCAATCCAACTTATGCAGCAGGGAAGAAATTAACCATGGCAATTCCTTTCGGAGTTGGTTTGAAATATAAATTTAATTACAATTGGGCTTTATTTGGGGAAATGATGTTCAGACCTACGTTTTCTGATTCCCTGGATTACAGTGTAATTGATGATAAAGATGTAAAAGTTACTTATAATAAAGATATTTTGTCCCCTTCTGGAAATGGGAAATCCATTCTTCAGGATCCAGAATACAAAGCGTTGATCGATGCTAAAGTTGCAAAAATTTTGGAAGATCGACAGATTGGAAACATCAACTCCAAAGACTGGATCAATTCAGTGACAATCGGACTTACATATTCATTCGGAAGACCACCTTGTTATTGTGAAAACTAATATGCAATCCTTTAAAGATAAATTAAATCTGGAACAGCTTCCGCAACATGTTGCCGTAATTATGGACGGGAATGGAAGATGGGCGAAATCTCGTGGCGAAAAACGTACTTTTGGCCATAAAAATGCTATAAAAGCAGTTCGTGAAGTGGTAAATGCCTGTAACGAAATCAATATTCCTTACCTTACCCTCTACACCTTTTCCTCCGAAAATTGGAATCGCCCAAATGATGAGGTAAACACTTTGATGAGTCTAATTTCGGAAACTTTGCTTTTAGAAGCAGAAGAAATATTCTCCAAAGGTTTAAGGATGCACGTCATCGGAGATATCGCTAAATTACCCGAATTGGTAAGAGATCAGATGTTACGTCTGGTTGAAATTACCAAAAATAATACACGGGGAAATTTAATTTTAGCCTTAAGTTATGGTTCTCAGGATGAAATTCTAAATGCCGTAAAACAAATCAGCGCTAAAGTAAAATCAGGTGAGCTTCAAGAAGATCAAATCACCGAGAAAGTTTTTGAAAATCATTTATACACCAAAGATTTTCCACCCGTAGATTTGCTCATCAGAACAAGTGGCGAAGTCCGAATCAGTAATTTTCTTCTTTGGCAAATTGCATATTCAGAGTTGCAATTTTTAGAAATTCTGTGGCCCGATTTCGGTAAAGAAGATTTTTTCAAATGTATTGATGATTATCAAAACAAAGAAAGAAGATTCGGCAAAACCAGTGAACAGCTCGACGAAAATATATAAAAAAAGAAAGTTAGCAAGTTAAAAAATGAAGTTTAAATTCTTACCCATCATCATGTTTGTGGCTTCGGCACATTTCTATGGTCAGATTACCCCGGAACAGAATACCCCGGAAAAAAATCCTGTTCATGCTCAAAGCGAAGCTGGAACTTATATTCTAAAAGACATTGTTGTAGATGGTGTAAAAAAATATACCCCCGCTCAAATTTTAAGATTTACAGGTCTTAATAAAAATGAAAGCGTAGAAATCCCGGGACAAAAAATAAGCAACGCGATTAAAAAACTGTGGGAAACACAATCTTTTTCCGAGGTCGAAGTGTACATTCAAAGTATTGAAGGTGATCAAATTGTTTTGCGATTTAACCTTCAAGATTTAAAAGATTTAGGTGAAGTGAAATTTACCGGAAAAGGAATCGGCAAATCTAAAAGCGAAAAACTTGCGAAGGATAATGGTCTGAAACCAGGTACCAAAATTACCCAGAATTTAATTTCTACCCTGAAAACGAATATTCCTAAAGAATACGTAAAAAAAGGTTTTGCCGATGCCAAAGTTACCATTCAGGATAAAGTGAATGCACAAGATCCGAATTTGGTAGACTGGACGATTAATGTTCAAAAAGGGAAGAAGGTAAAAATTAGTCATATCGAATTTGAAGGAAATACAAGTGTTTCCGATGCGAAGTTGCGCAAAAAAGCCTTCAAGGAAACGAAGCAAAAGAGATTCGGAATCCAAGGAATCTTGAAGCCTTCGAAATTTATTGAAGAAAAATATGATGACGATAAAGTTAACCTCGTTAATTATTACCGCTCTTTAGGTTTCCGTGACGCCAAAATCGTATCTGATTCAGTTTGGAGAAATCCTAAAAATCATTATGAAATCAACGTTAAATTAAGCGAAGGAAAAAAATATTATATCGGCGACATCAGTTTTCTAGGAAACACAGCGTTCTCTACAGAATATTTGCAGAAAATTCTAGGATACAAAACCGGTGATATTTACGATGCTGTAGGATTCAACAAAAAAGTAGGCGAAGATGGAGGTAAAGAAGACGATTCCGATTTGAAATCTATTTACATGAACAATGGATATTTGTTCTCCAACGTAACTCCCATCGAAAAATCAATAGAGGGCGATTCCATCAATGTGGAAATTAGAATTAACGAAGGTGAAAAAGCAACTTGGAACCGCGTAACTTGGAGTGGAAATACAACAACACATGACCACGTAATTCTTCGTTCATTGCGAACAAAACCAGGAAGTTTATTTGCAAAAAGCGACATCAAAAGAACCTATTTTGATTTAGCTGGAATGCAGTTTTTTGATCCGCAACAAGTTGGTCAACAAATTACACCAAACCCACAAGATAATACGGTAGATGTTCACTGGACCTTAGTTGAAAAGGGATCTTCACAGGTTCAGCTTCAGGCAGGTTACGGTGGTGGATCATTCATCGGAACTTTAGGACTTACTTTCAATAATTTCTCTCTTAGAAATTTTTTGAAACTTAAGGATTTCAAACCTGTACCACAAGGTGATGGGCAAACTTTTTCTATTCAAGCTCAAGCAGGGCAGTATTTTCAAAATTATGGGATTTCATTCACAGAACCTTGGTTATTTGGGAAAAAACCAACCGCACTTTCTGTAAGTTTGAACCAATCTCTAGTACGATATACCGATCAGTTTGGAGCAACTCAAAAATTAAATATTTTCTCTGCAAGTGCGGGTTTAAACAGATTGTTGAGATGGCCGGATGATTATTTCTCCCTTTACACTGGGATTCAGTATCAAAGTTATGACTTCACTAACTACCCATTCCAGTTTGGTAACACCACAGAATATAACGGTTCAGCGAAAAACTTTAGTTTCAATGTAGGTTTAAGCAGAAACTCTGCAGGATTAGATCCTATTTTCCCAACGCAAGGTTCAAACATTGAAGCATCTGTAAAATTTACGCCGCCTTATTCCCTCTTTGACAAAAAGGATTATTCAAACATCACACCGGTTGAAAAATATAAATTGTTAGAGTTTTATAAAATTAAATTAAAAGCCGATATTTACAATACAGTTGTTGGTAAATTGGTTCTTAGAAGCACCGCCGAAATGGGCTTTCTTGATGGATACAATAAAGATCTCGGTGCGCCGCCTTTCGAGCGATTTTATGTAGGTGGAACAGGACTAATTGGTGGAAGATATGACGGACGAGAATTGGTTCCATTAAGAGGGTACGAAAACTCATCATCCACTGGTGGTGAAGCAGCTGATGTAACGCCTTATGGTGGTGCTACAGTTTATAACCGTTTTGCATTGGAGCTGAGATATCCAATTTCAATGAATCAAACGGCGAAAATTTATGCGCTTTCTTTCTTAGAGGGAGGAAATGCTTGGAATTCTTTTGGTACCTATAACCCATTCCAGCTGAAACGTGCTGCAGGATTCGGAATTAGAGTTTATATGGGAGCTTTCGGATTAATTGGATTTGACTTTGCTTACGGATTCGATAAAACATTGAATGGTACAGTTCCTTCAGGTTCGAAAACACACTTCCTGATGAACCAGACCTTATAAATACATTTACTATGAAAAAGTTTAAATTATTTTCCGCGCTCTTCATACTCTTTACAGGACTATTAAGTGCCCAAAAGTTAGGAGTTGTAGATACCAATTATATTTTAAGCAAACTTCCGCAGTATAAAGATGCAGAAGACCGGCTGAATGCTCAGATCGCAAGTTGGCAAACAGAAATTCAAACCCTGCAATCAGAGTTTGATAAGAAAAAATTGCTCTTGGAAAATGAACGCGTACTTTTGGTCGGCGACCAACTAAAACAACGTCAAAAAGAAGTTGATGATCTGGATAAAAAAATAAAAACCATGATCAATAACCGTTTTGGTTCTTTGGGTGAAATTAACAATGCGAGATCTAATTTAACCAAACCTTTTCAGGATCAGATTTGGAACGCGATCAAGACCGTATCAGAGAAAAACAGCTTAGGCATCATTCTTGATAAAAGCAATAACATCAGTGTAATTTTTCTTGAAAAAAGATATGATTACACAGATAAAGTATTAGATTTGCTTCTGAAAAATTCTGGATCTAAAAAGGCAGAGTCACCAAACAGACCCAATAGAAATTCCGAAGATTCAAGAGAAATAAAAGCGAAGATGATGAAAGAAGAAGGTACGACAAAAATGGAAAGTATCGAATCTAAAAAAGCAAAATAAATTTTAAAAACAATAAATTATTTATCTCTAATTATGAAAAAATTAAGTGTATTATTTGCAGCAGTAATGATGTTTGTAACCGTAGGAGTTGCAAATGCTCAAAAAGTTGCCTCTATTGATTATGAAGCAATCTTAGCTTCAATGCCAGAAACTAAAAAAATGACAACTGATCTAGATACTTTTAGTAAAACCAAAGGGGATGAGTTGAACAAACAAGCGGAAGCTTTTCAAAAAGAAGTTCAACAATACCAAGCAGAAGGCGCTAAAATGACAGAAGCACAAAGACAGGCAAAAGAAGGTGAATTGCAGAAAAAACAACAAAATTTGCAAGCTCTTCAACAAACTGCTCAAGCTGATTTAGCACAAAGAAGAGACGCTGCTGTAAAACCAATTATCGAAAAATTAAATGGTGCAGTGAACAAAGTTGCTAAAGCAAGCGGATTTGATTTCATTATCGATTCTACTGCTTTAATTTACAAAAGCGGTCCAGATGCAACTCCATTAGTGAAAAAAGAATTAGGTCTTTAAAAAATATCGACTATAAACAAAACCATCTCGACCTTTCGGGATGGTTTTTTTAATTTTATAAAATGCAACAAGAAATATCTAGCCAGGTAAAAGTAAGATTCAGCGACTGCGACCCAATTGGTCATCTCAACAATGTGAAATATCTTGATTACATGCTCAATGCAAGAGAAGATCATGTCGAAAGTGGTTACGGTTTCACCTACGAAGAATATACCCGTAAAACGGGCTGTACCTGGATCACGGTTCAAAACGAAATCGCCTATCTTAAAGAAGTGCGGTATAATGCCAAAGTTATTATTTCTAGTAAAACAGTAGAAGTTGGGGATCGCCTTTCAAAAGTAGAAATCCTGATGAAAAGTGAAGATGGTAAAACCATTCACAGCGTTTTGTGGCTTACTGTCATCTATTTCGATATGAAAACCCGTGCATCTGCTTCGCAACCAGAAGATACAAAGAATCTATTCCGAAAATTTTTAATTAATTTAGAAGAAAAAGATTTTCAAAGCAGAGTCGCCCATCTTAGAAAACACAATAAAGCAGCACAGAAATAATGAAGAAAATACTAATAATCGGCGGAAACGGACAACTCGGCAACTGTTTTAGAAAATTAGCTCCCGAATATGAGGATCGTTTTGAATTCGATTTTACAGACTCCCAAACGCTAAATATCATTGATAGAGATCAGGTTTCAGATTATTTTTATGATTTCAAACCCGATTATTGCATCAATGCTTCAGCTTATACTGCAGTTGATCTAGCCGAAACTGAATCTGAAAAGGCTTTTGCCGTCAATGCAGAAGGCGTCGGAAATCTTGCGGAAGCTTGCGCAGAAAACAAAACCATTTTCATTCATATTTCCACCGACTATGTTTTCGATGGCGAAACCAATATTTCCTATTCTGAGGACGATTTTACCAATGCGCAAGGAGTATATGGCGCTTCAAAAGAGAAAGGTGAAGACTTGGCGATGGACCTTCAACCAAAAACAATCATCTTGCGAACTTCCTGGCTTTATTCAGAATTCAACAAAAATTTTGTAAAAACCATGTTGCATTTGTTTGAGGTGAAAGAAGAATTGGGAATTGTCGATGATCAATTTGGTCAACCAACCAATGCGAATGATTTGGCACAAGCGGTAATGAACATTGTTGAAAAAGAAACAAAAACTTACGGCATTTTCCACTTTTCAAATTATCCGGAAACTACTTGGTTTAATTTTGCCCAGAAAATAGCAGATTTCTCCGGCTCCAAAATTAAATTGAACCCCATCACAACTTCTGAATTCCCAACAGCTGCAAAACGCCCAAAACGCAGTACAATGTCTTTAGATAAAATTGAAGAGGTCTACAAAATCGAACCCAAATATTGGCAAAACTCCCTCGAAGAATGTATCCAAATCTTACAGAAATCATGAAAAAATTAATCTGTTTCAGTGTCTTATTTTTTGGTCAAATCTTTTTTGGTCAAACCGTAATTCTAAACAAAGTCGTGAAATCCAACCAGAATTCCGAAAAAATATTTTATAAAATCAATGCGAATAACAGCAATGCCGAATATTTAGGGGAACTCGAAGTTCAGGGCTTTTCCGATGACGACGTCAAAGTTTTTGGCATGATCTACAAAAAAGCCAAAGAAATCGGTGCAAATGCCTTTTCGTATCAACCTTTTGAAACTGTTGATGGTGTGGTTCAGAAGTTCGATGAAGCGCATTACCGCCTCAATCTCTACCATGTTCCCGCAAAT
>Ga0116183_1003741_pt1 | contig 15315 bp, 10 predicted proteins | sample AD_UKC078_MetaG_FD_89753 | JGI IMG/M metagenome (GOLD analysis project Ga0116183, IMG submission 89753) | Active sludge microbial communities of municipal wastewater-treating anaerobic digesters from USA - AD_UKC078_MetaG | ecosystem: Engineered > Bioreactor > Anaerobic > Digestate | place: USA... | reverse complement strand
GCTTTGAAACTGACAACTTAGTATTGATTGACGAAGGACACGGTGGTATGAGTGGAGATAGTTGGAAACAGTATCGCGACCGACTGAGCGAAACGGGATTTGCTTTTGAATACTCGGCCACCTTCGGTCAGGCAATCAGTGCGGCATCGGGAGTGAAGAAAGCCGCTTTCACACAAGAGTATGGCAAAAGCATCTTGTTTGACTATTCCTATAAATACTTCTACGAAGATGGATACGGTAAGGATTACCGCATTATGAATCTAAAGCAGGATGATGCCGGCTATAAGCGTTTGTATCTTACAGCCAATCTACTCTCTTTTTATCAACAACTGCTCATTTTCAAAGAACAAAAATTAGCATTGAGAGACTTCTTATTACACAAGCCGCTGTGGATTTTTGTAGGAGGAAAGGTAAATGCTGTGCGAACAGAAAAAGGAAAACAAGTGTCGGACGTATTGGAAATTATCTATTTTCTCTCTGACTTCTTAAAGAATAGTGCCGAAAGCATTCGTCAGATTGAGGCTGTGATAGAGAACAAGGCGGGGCTGGTTGATAAGAACGGCTTTTCCATCTTCGAGACATCTTTTAGTTACTTGGAGAGTCAAAACTTAAGTGCCGGGGATATCTTTATAGGTATCAATGAATTGGTGTTTAATAACAATGCAATAGGTGCTAACCTCTATTTAGACAACCTGAAAGGTGCAGATGGCGAGCTTGGCTTGCGTGTAGGCGATAATGAATACTTTGGACTAATCAATGTGGGCGACGAGAAAACCCTATATGATTTCGCTGTAGAGAATGATGTACTGGGAGGCGAACGGGACTTCTCGGACTCGCTATTCAAGAAAATCAATGAAGATAACTCAACCATCAACCTACTGATTGGTTCAAAGAAATTCACCGAAGGGTGGTCCTCTTGGCGAGTTTCGTCTATGGGATTGATGAATGTGGGTAAAAGCGAAGGCTCGCAGATTATCCAACTCTTTGGACGGGGTGTTCGCTTGAAGGGCTATCTTTTCTCACTAAAAAGGTCGACCGGTCTTGACGATTACCAGAAGCCCGACACCATCAAACAACTTCGACCTTACTTGAAACATTTGGAGACACTTCAAATATTTGGTGTACAAGCCAACTATATGGAACAATTCAAGGCATTCTTAGAGGAAGAAGGTTTGCCTCCTAACGATTCGTCGTGGATATCCATAAAGATACCTACCGAACAGAAGAAGGTTGTTCGCGACAATAAACTGAGGCTTATCCGAGTAGCCGATGCCGAAGGATTCAAGAAACACAAACTTGTTCCTTTGCAATTGGACATTCGTCGTTTCGACGGAAAAATTGTAGAGTTAGATTGGTATCCAAAGATTGATGTATTGCAGAAAGAGAAAGGAACGGTTATTCTCCAAAAAGAAGAAGGATTCTTTACCTCCAACCACTTAGAGATGCTGGATTGGAACGCACTCTATCTTGCCATACAAAACTTTAAAGCCGACAAAGGCTATCACAATCTAGCTGTCGATATAGCCGACCTGAAGGCTATCCTTTCAAACAATGCATGGTATCGTATTCTTATTCCAAAGAAGGATTTGTCATTCGATAGCTTTTCTAATATCTTTCTGTGGAAAGAGCTGGCACTTGCCTTGCTGAAGAAATATATAGAACAGTATTATTTATTCGACAAGAACAGTTACAATGCCGACCATATTGAGGCTATCGTTTTATCGGAATCCGACGATAACTTCATTAAAGAGTATGAGTTCCGTTTAAACATCGAAGCAGAGATAGAACAATATCAAGAACGGATAGAGTTGTTGAAAACAGAAGTACTCAAGCCCAACTTCTCCAAGATAAAGGTTGCGGAGGATGTTATTGCTTTCGATAATTTGTTGCACTTATACAAGCCATTGGTCTATATGGGTGCAAAAAACTATCAAGGACAAATTCAAGTTAGTCCGATTGCTTTAGATGACTCAGAGAAACAATTCTTAGATGACTTAGTTGCTTATGTGAGTAAGAAACCCGAAGAGTTGGAAGCGATAGAGCTACATGTTCTCCGCAACCAAAGCAAAAAGGGCATCGGATTCTTTACTGATGGTAATGGTTTTTATCCGGACTTCATTCTTTGGATTATCAAAGACGACAAGCAGTACATACGTTTCATTGACCCCAAGGGCATAAGAAACTCGAGAGGAATAAATGATCCTAAAATACAGTTCCATCGCTTCTTGAAAGAGAGAGCCGAACCACAGGTGGCGAAAGAGAATATAATGCTCGATTCGTACATCGTATCCAACACATCTTACTTGGATGTGAACTGGAAAGACAATTTGAGTATCGAAGATTTTAATAGTGAGCATGTACTTTTCCAAAAAGAGAATGCGGAAACGTATATCAAAATTTTGTTAACGATATAACGAGGAAGAAAAAAGGTTGCAGCAGTTGAACGGGAGTTAAGTTTGAGCAGGCGGATAATCTTGTCACCTTGAAAGGAAAGATTTTCTCTTGATTGTGATGTTTTTTATGGGCATAAAAAGACTTTTGTCTTAATATATAAATCAAATTTAAAAATTATGCCTATGAATGATTTATTAAACAAGAAGTTCTTCAGACTATTGTCTGAATCTTCGCAAGTATCAAACGAAGTAATGCAAGTTGCTTATGATGCATTTATTAAAGGAATTATAGAAATAAGTAGTTCTGAGGAAGATTACTCGAAAGTGTTTCGTCTATTGAATCACTCCCGCATTGAGTTAGATTCATTGAAAATATCGCCACTACTCGAGTCTGGGGGGGGGTGGTTAAATCCAACTACATTCAAAAGGCTTTAAACTTTCTAAATGCTGAAATGGATTTACTGAAACTAAAAATACAATATCCTGAAAGCTTTCCAAAAACAGCAGAAAGTGCTTTTAAGTTTAATATTTATATAACACCGAAAGCAAAAGGATTGGGTATTATTGGCATAGCCGAATTAGTAGTGAGCATTTTCCTATCTAAAGAGGTGAAAGACAGAAATGGCAATCCGGCTTCTTTAATACATCTGGCAAAAGCTTTTGAATATGTTTTTAACTTCAGTTTTGGGAACATATATGATAAACAAGCAGAAGTCTATAATCGAAAGCCTTGCAACTTGACGAAATCATTGAATTTTCTTAAAGGCGTTCTGGAAAGAGCGAAGAAAACCAAGCGTCTGAGAGAAAATGAACAAGAATGATTTTGTATTTCTTTGAATAACAGCGGAATACAATTCCGTTTTCGGGGAGTAGTTAACTACTCCCTCTGTTTTTATATGATTCTTTTCCAGACCTTTGCAGCGAATCAACAAGTTGCAATTATGGAAGTCATAACAATAGACAGCCAAGCATACAAAGAACTGGTATCTAAAATCAATGCGATAGCCAAGTTTGTCGTAGACCATCAGGACGATGATACTGCCAATCCCGACGAAATGTGGGTGGACAGTTATGAAGTCTGCACCTTTCTAAAAATCAGCGAACGGACACTTCAACGCCTTCGTTCCAACCGGATAATATCTTACTCTATCATCGCCGGTAAATCCTATTACACCATTGCAGAAATAAAACGGATGCTCTCCGAAAAGAGAATCCGCAGTACCAATGAATGTATGAATGACCTAATTAAAAATCATCAACTCCATGCTCAACAAAGACGAACTATTAAGACGGACAAATAACGGATTGGATGTATTCAAACATTATATTTCGTCTGTGCAGTGGAAAACCGGACGAAATTTCCTCAATCCTTTGTACGAAGACCGCAAGGCATCGTGTAATGTGTATTTTGATCGTCGCAATGGCGTTTACAAAATCAAAGACTTCGGCAACGATGATTATAGCGGCGATTGCTTTTTCTATGTTGGTAAGCTAAAAGGATTGGATTGTGGCAATGGTACTGATTTCGTGGAAATACTGAAAACCATAAATAGTGATTTGTCTTTAGGGTTAGACAGTTCAGATTATAGAAGTCATATACCACATTCTATCCCGCAAAAGAGTAATCCGGCTCCTCCTGAACCACCTAAAAACAAACCTTATAATGTCATACAACAGAAATTCTCTCAAAAAGAACTGGATTTTTGGATGCAATCAGGTATCACTCCCGAAGTATTGAAACAATACAAAGCCGTATCCCTGAAAGAGTTTAGAAGTGAGAATAAAGATGGAAAACCATTTTACTATACTTCGTCTGAAAGCGAACCGATTTTCGGATATATGGGTAAACGGTATGTGAAAACCTACCGCCCGTTTTCGGAAGTTCGCTTCCTGTATGGTGGTAACATTGGAGATAGTTACTGTTTTGGACTTGAGCAATTGCCCGCCAAAGGAGATACGCTGTTCATCACCGGCGGAGAAAAAGATGTGATGACGTTAGCTGCTCACGGATTCCATGCAATCTGTTTTAACAGCGAGACTTCCACTATTCCGACAGGAATAATCTATAAACTCACTTTCCGATTTAAGCATATCGTACTGCTCTATGATACAGACAAAACAGGAATAGAAGCCGCAATAAGACACGAAAAAGCATTGGCGGGATATGGTGTAAAACGGCTTTTATTGCCAATTTCAGGAGAGAAAAAAGACAAAGATATAACCGACTATTTCAGTAAAGGAAATAACCGAAAGGCATTCCGCCAGCTATTCATCGATTTTCTTGACAATTTATATAACGAAACAATGACCATGCTAAAATCCTGTGAAATTGATTTCAACAATCCTCCCGCAAAAGCCGAAGAAGTTATTTCCGCCGGAGATGTGCCACTTGGTACGCAAGGAAATATTCTTTGTATCACTGGTGGAGAGGGAACAGGGAAAAGTAATTATGTTGCTGCTCTGATTGCAGGTTCGATAGTCAAAGAAAATCGTACCATTGATACATTGGGCGTGAATGTCCGTGATAACTCTGATAGTAAAGCTGTTCTGCTTTATGATACAGAACAATCCGAAGTGCAACTCTTTAAGAATGTTTCCAATCTCTTGAAACGTGCCAAATTGAACGAAAAGCCGGAAGAACTGCGGGCGTTTTCCCTTACAGGAATGTCTCGAAAAGAACGACTGCAAGCCATCGTTCAAAGCATGGATAAATATCATTATGAGTATGAAGGTATCCGCTTAGTCGTTATCGACGGTATTGCAGATTTGGTACTATCAGCTAATGATGAAGCAGAAAGCATTCGGATTGTAGATGAGTTGTACCGTTTGGCGGGAATATATCGTACCTGCATCGTTTGCGTACTTCATTACGTGCCGAATGGATTGAAGTTAAGAGGACATCTTGGTTCGGAACTGCAACGTAAAGCGGCTGCGATAATGAGTATAGAGCTTGATAGCGAGCCGTCGGTATCAGTTGTAAAGGCACTTAAAGTAAGAGACGGCAGCCCTCTCGATGTTCCTCTAATGCAGTTCTCATGGGATAAGGAACTGGGTATGCACATTTACATTGGAGAAAAGCCACGAGAGGAAAAGGAAAAACGGAAAGAAAAAGAACTGGCTAATGTTGCCCGTGAGATATTCGCTTCGCAAAAGCATCTGACCTATATCGACTTGTGTGATCGTATTCAGCAAATAATGGATGTAAAGGAACGCACGGCCAAAAACTACATTAGATATATGAGAGAGAAAGAGATAATTATAAAAGACCCGTCCAATCAGAACTACTTCATGATAGGGCATATCATCTAAAACCCCGAATAGTTATGTATATAAGTAAAGACGATTTTGAAGCGTGGATGGAACGAATCATGTACCGCTTCGACAAACAGGATAAAACCCTTGATAAAATGAGTAAACATAGGAATATGTTAGATGGAGAATTACTGCTCGACAATCAGGATTTATGTATGCTACTGAATGTCAGTAAACGAACATTGCAACGGTATCGGGCTACTGGCGAATTGCCATTTCATACACTATACCACAAAACCTTCTATAAAGAAAGTGATGTTCATACGTTCATCAGGGTAAACTTTAACAAGAAAAGAGGTAATGATAATAAAAATAAGAAACAATAAGGGAAATGACTATTTTCAATCTTTTAGGTTCATAGTTGAAATTTTTGTGAATTGAAAGCCCGTACCGTCGTGATGACAGGCACGGGCTTTTTTTATTCCGTGCAATAGGATAAGAGTTAAAAGGATATTGAGAATTCTTCTCTAATTTACTTGCAGAATGAATGTGTTACTTTCGTAGTTATACTGGGCAAAATTGCTTAATCTTAATTCGGTAATTTCATGGCAAATTATTAAGAGTTTTGTTAAATTCCGCAATTTTCTCAATCATCTTGTCGAAAGGCAGAGAATCTCCGTATATCATTGTTTCCTGCATTGTTTCGTAATCTTTTTTCCAAGAATCCATAACCTCGACAGGCGGAATTATACAGATAACCTGTGGCCGCAATAAAGAATAGTCAAATCCTTTTATCCCGATAAACGTTTGTCGATGTTTGATAACTGAGTCATAGAGATCTACATCGTTTATTGCTTTAGACGCTATCGGTGTCTGCATTATTTGAACTATATCGTAAAGGTGTCGCGACATTCTTTCGGTACGCATTGCCTCTTTCGGCTTTGCAAATTCCTCTTGAAGCAGACATATCTTTTCTAAAAAAGTACGTTCGGGTGCAACTGCTCGGACTTTAAAATTCGGTTCTGTAAACGGTGCATTTGTATATACTCCGTCAGTAAAAGAGGATAAGTGAACGGGAGTTATCGGCTCACTCATAGAACGACCGCTGACCTCGACAATGACTTTACGTTTGATGTATTGAAGTTCTTCAAATATGGATTGGTATTCAACCTCAATTATTTCCGGGTCTGTCGTTGTGACTGGCGTAATATGGACTTTAACGGTAAACTTGCTTCCGTTGATACCATCCGCCATAAGTTGCTCTCGTAAATCAACCTGCATTTTTTCACGAACAAATGAGCAGGAAGCACGACGTAATTTATCGCTGATTTGTGTCTTTGAAAGTGTTCCGCTAAAGCCTAAATACTCACGATCTATACCAATATCCGCATCTTCGGAAAACCGACTGATCAAATTCCAACACTTACTCAAATTGGTTCCTCCTTTGAAAGATAAATGATTAGCGTAAGGCAAGGAAAACAATGCTCTGAGAACAGCCGTTACCCACCAATCTTTTTCTATTATTTGTTGGTTTAGGCCTGTTTCCGCTTGTACCCTTCGAACAATTTCCTGTTGTTCTATATCTGTCAAATCTATGTATTTCATGCGTTTTGAAGAGTTTTACGCACCCATATCGGTGCCAATTGTATATCGTTTTGGAATTCTTCGGTACTTACTTTTTCCAAATGGGTTTTGATAATTTCAAACTGTTCCGAAGTAATATTACCTTCGCCTATTTCACGCATAGCAGTAACTAACAGCATCATCATTTGTGATTGATAGGCAAAATTACGCATCTCGGAGGTATGTTTGAATAAAATACCTTTTCCTTTACCAATGGATACACGACGAGGAGATCCGTCAGTAACAAAAACGACATTTGCTGGAACTTGTGTCGATAATCCAAGCATATTGAGAACATATGCTCCTGTTGGCATAATCCGCACTCTATCCCGTTTAGCGATTCCGTTAGCGATTTCTTCTACACTCGGCGGAATGATACCACTCCCCCATTTGGAATCTATTTTAGGATAATAGTAAATCCCTTGAGCAACACGGATTATGACTTCCGACTGGCATAAACGCACCAATGCAGAGCGAACAGCATCTGACGAGCCAAAAGAGGAGAAATCGTCAGGGAAAAATAATTCTCCTCTTTCAGAGGAAAGAATTTTATCCTTTATTTTATTAAATGCACTTTGCATATAGAGATAATTTTGCCACAAATATACGATAAATTTGTGGCAAATTAAAATCTAAATAAAAACTGATGTGAGATTATCAGATCTTGATACCCTTTGAAACATCTTTCTTCTCCACTTTCGGCGGGTTACTACCTGCCGAAGCAATAACAAGCCTGTCGCCCATAATTTCCTTTACTCCCTGCAAGTTATTAGGAAACGAAGTGTCCTTGATAAATGAAGTTTCGGGTTTCGCTTGTGATTGACTTGTATTACTTGTCGAAACGGTCTCCTGTCCCTCACTTTCTTCGATCGGTTTAAGCGAGAGTTGGATTTCACGGTCTAACTTAATCAAATCGTCTTTTAGAGCTTTTAGTTCCGGTTCTTTCCGCCAAGTTCCTTCGACCACTTCTTTGAGAACAGGTATATCCTTTTGCAATTTCTCATTTTCCGTCTGATACCTATCTAACAGCTTTGGCATAGTATCAAGTGCATTTAGGAAATTTTGTGCAGCCGTCTTCGGATCGGTTGCCATTAGCCCGTGATTGTAGTTGTATAGAATATCGCCTTCACCTTTGACAAAGAAGCGATTTTGTATCACATCGAATCCGTCTTTGGCAGTAGTTTCTGACTTTACCATTAACTCAAAGCCGTAAAGCGTACCTATTTTCTCGTGCGATCCAAGTGTACGGGCTTTGTCAGCAATTTCATTCAATTTCAGCCCTACTTCTTTAGGATTACTGCCCTGCAATCCGTTCAATATTACCGGATTCAAGCGAGTAACGCCGTCAGGTTGATACTGAACACGAGAATTAAACGCTTCTATATCTTTGGATATACGGCTGATAAGACCGTTGTTCTTCTCCACATTAGATACAATATCTTCCAATTTGTAGCGAGATGAAGATTTGCCACGCATAAATGCTTGGCGTTCGGATTCCAACGAAGCGATTTTCTTTTCCAGACGTGCTTTTTCCAATAGTTCGGTATTACCGGAGAGAATGGCGACATATTCAGAAAAGTTCATACCGCCTTTTTCGTCCATACTGCCCTCGTCAATGGTACGACTTCCCAGTGAGTTATTTTTCAACTGTCGAATGAAAAGCTGTTTATTGTGGAGTAAGCCAAACTTGTACGCATCCAACGACTTTTCTACCGCATAGATAAGTACATCTACCTTATTATCGGCATATAGTTTGGCAATATCGTTGCCTTTACGAATACCCCGACCGTCCCGTTGTTCAAGGTCTGACGGTCTCCAAGGGGCATCCAAATGGTGGATTGCAACACATCTTTTCTGGGCATTAACTCCTGTTCCCAACATTTCCGTACTCCCGAACAATACACGGATTTTACCTTCATTCATATCCTTAATCATAGTTTTGCGAGCTTTGTCCGTCTTGGCTTCCTGAATAAAGCGTATTTCGTGAGCTGGGATTCCGTAGTCATCCATCAGTTTACGCTTTATTTCGGAGCATGGGTTCCATTCTCCGGGTTTGTAAGTACCCAAATCGGAGAAAACAAACTGAGTAGCCTTGTGTTGATCGAACTTTGTGTAGTAATCCGCTACCATTTTAGCAACGTGCGAAGCCTTATTATCCACATGGTCGCCGTACTTGACCGGATCAATCAATCGCATATCAAGCGACATTTTGCGGGCATAGTCCGTTGCAATCAGCATCTTTGCTTTCTCTTCCTTTTCTGATAAGGGCTCCCGTCCCAGTATTTCGCCTTTACCTGTTTTGGCGAACTCTACCAATTTCTGAATAAACTCTTGTTGGTCAGGAGTGGGTGGAATATTATGCAGAATTTCGTTTTTTACAGGTCGGTCGATACCAATATCTTCAGCAGAACGATAGTCTGTAATTTCAGAATAAAACGCAGCCAATTCGGGTACTTTAATAAAATACCGAAAGCGTTCTTTCTGCACAATTTCGTTTGTAACTGAAAACTCATAATCTATCGACTTCTTGGCAAAAATGGCTGCCCACGCATCGAATGTATTAATGCCCTGCCGTTCCAGTTCATTTGGCCGGAGATACTTGAAAAGCAAGTATAACTCTGTCAAACTGTTGGAAATGGTCGTTCCTGAAAGAAAAGTCGCACCTAAATCCTTACCTGTTCTGTCCTGAATGGTACGTAGGGCAAAAAGCATATTGAGGGCACGTTGCGATCCTTCGGCATTACCCAGACCAGCAACCCGATCGTGTCGAGTGGTAAAAGTCAGGTTCTTGAATCGGTGGCTCTCATCAACATACAAATGGTCAATACCCATTAAACGAAAATCGACTGTATCATCTTTTCGGTTTTCAATCTGATAGGCAATGTTACTTAACTTGGCTTCAAGATTAAGTTGCCGTTTCACTAAACCTTTCTCCATCGCACGAGAGATTTCTTTTCCTTGTGAGCGTAATACCTCCAGATTTTCTTCCACCGAATCGAGTTCCGTTTGTAAGATACGTTGCTGTATTTCGGGCGACTGGGGTATCATACCGAATTGTTCGTGTGTAAGAATGATAGCATCCCAGTTGTTGTTTTTCATTTCGTTGAAGATCTTCGCCCGTTTAGCGGGTGTAAAATCTTCTTTGCCCGGATATAATACTTTGGCATTCGGATATGCCGTACAGAATGTTTGGGCAATCTCATGTACATTGGCTTTGAGAGCCATAATGAGAGGCTTATTAGCCAATCCCAAACGTTTCTTTTCGTAGGCACTTACGCACATTATCAGCGTTTTACCACCTCCCACCTCATGGTCGATTATTCCTCCACCGTTGAGTTTATCCATCCAAACAGCATCTTTTTGACTTTTGTATAAATCAGGAATACCCAAGCCTTTCAAATCCAGTCCCGGAAACTCTTGGTGACTTCCGTTATAATCCGGACGAACGAAACAGTTAAATGTGCGATTATATTTATCCGCCAATCGGTCTTTGAACTCCTTGGATTGTTCACCCAGCCATTCGGTAAAGCCGTTCCGTATCTCGTCAATCTTGGAGTTGGCGAGTTGGATAGATTCGGAATCACGCACTTTAACTTCTTTCATTTCCCCGTCAATCAACTTATTGACTTTCTTGGTAATATCGGGAGAAGTATTGTGTAGGGCGTGTTTCATTAAGGCGATACCATCGAAAGTCCGGCTTTGGGCTTTAACTGCGTACTGATCCCATATCTTGACATTCTTGCTGTCGGCTTTAAGCGTGTACTCATCCCGACTCCCTGCATAATGCACCGACACATTGGTGTCGAACAAATGCGAAGCATACTTACTATAAATACCTGACGGGATCCACCGCTCCCCGAAATTGAAATCCAGATCCTCGAATGGTATCGGGCGTGGCGTGGCTTCCCGAAGTGCTGTCAGAGATTCTTTTGCCGCATCATGGTCAGAGTGATTTTCCAAATACCGCTCTACGTGTTCCGCTTTGGAGATAACATTGCCGCTTATGAACTTGTCTTTAATTTCATAAGAGCCTATCATCGGATTGAAAAACACCTCCCCTTTCAGTTCCTCCAGTATTTCGTCCGAAGTGCCGCCTGTAAGCCCTGCCATATATTCAAGATTTACTTGGGCATACTTATTTAGCGAAGCTGTTAGGGCTTCCCGTGCATCATCTGTATGAGTTATCTCATTCGGATTGAAAGCAACCGGTTGCTGAAAAATATCGGCTTTGACTGCTTTACCGTTTACATATCGTTCAAGGGAGAGGATTTCCGTTCCGCCGGCATCCATTTTAATTAGGCTTAGATTTTTCGCATCGTTTATATTTCCGAAACGACGTGTAAAATCATCGTAAAGCCTGTTCAGCATCTCACGCAGGGCGGGATTGGCTTCCAACCTTGTTGCTTCGTTACTATACAGGTGGTGGTAAGTGTCCCGTATTTCAATATAAAGGGACGCTTTCGCCTGCTGTGTTCCTGTGAGCTGAAGCGGATGGAACATCGGCTGAAATCCATTTAAATCACGCAAATAACCAATACGATTATTCTCGTCTGTTACAAGCGATCCTTCACGATAATGCGGTGGCATATCTTCTGCGTTATGATAAGGAACCGGCTTCATGCCTTCCTGCTGTTCCCGTTCGGCTTCTTCTTTCAGTCGTTCTAATTGTTCCTCCCGACGGGCATCGTACACCGGATAGGCTTCGGCAGTCTCCTGTTGTAGCTTTTCCCGTTCCTTTGCTACGTTATACTGCATCTCTTCTCGCCAGTCCATAAACGGAAGTTCTTTCACTTCCTCTTTCTTAGCTTTGCTATTCTTACGCCGTTTCGGACGTTTGGTCTGACTCCGTTCCTCTTGGGTGAAACCGAAAAGATCATAGAGGGTAATCAATGGTTGCTCTGTAACAGATTTAGGCTTTGCCTCCGGAGTCGGCTCTTTTTTAATGGGAGGGTCGTCCATATCGAAAAGCGTACCTGAATAAGGAGTCTGTTGCTTGGAAGGTTCGGAATTGAGGTCATTGGTCTTTGATTCAAGTGTCGGTTTGATTTCTACGGCAGTTGCTATTTGGGATTGCTGTTGCTCCGGCATATTTCGTAGATAACGCTGCAAATCCAAATGTTGAGAGAAATCCTCTTTCAGCATTTGTCGCAGGTCTTTGGCAATGCCCTCCACTCCTCCATCGTGAGTAAAGACAATTGCAGGTTTGCCGTAAGGGTCAGTGTCAATCTTAGAACTGGTTTGTACAACCCTATCAAAATCACGAAACAGATTATTTATAGAGATGCCATTAGATAACTTGCGAGATTCAATAAAATCCTGCTGGAGTTGGGTTAAAGCTATGTTGTTATTGTTCCGTTGCAGGATAATCAGGTCGCTGCCGACTTCTGTTCCGGCATGGTCGGAAAAGAGGTTGTTGGGTAAACGGATAGCGGAAACCACATCGCAGGTGTTCATCAAGTATTCCCGTATCGGTTTGTTCTGTTCCGAATTAAGTACACCTTGACTGGTAATAAATGCAATTATCCCACCTTCTCTGGCCGACATAACGCTTTTTACAAAAAAGTAGTTGTGTATTGCCTGTGTTGATTGTTTGACGGCGGGTATCTCGTGGTTGGACAGTTGCGGATCGAATACCGAAATATCGCCAAAAGGGATATTGGAAGCAATCACATCAAAATGCTGTGAGTAGCGTCCTTCCATTTTTTCGTAGCCCTCAATCCGTACTTTGTCATCGGGATAAAGGTGCGAGAGAATTTTGCCTGTCAATAGGTCTTTCTCAAATCCTGTTACTTTGGCTTCAGGTGCAACGTCTTTGAAAGAAGAAATAAACGCACCTGTTCCGGCACTAGGTTCTAAAAAGCGTGTCGGAGTAATGCCACTATCTTTTAGGGCATCCGACAACGCATCAATAACAGGTTTTGGTGTATAGAAAGCGGTTAGGATAGAACTTTTCAGAGAACTGATATAGCGTTTATAAACGTCCGGTGTGGGAGAACTTTCACGGAGTACCTCGTGAAGTTCCTGCACCAACGGAAAAAGCTCGACTTCGGACTTAGACCACCGTTCAATATCTTCGGGCTTGTCGGCAGGGTTAAGAATTGCCTTTATACCACCGAACCCTGAATACTTAGTGAGTATTTCCCGTTCTTCGGGAGTTGCTTTTCTATGTTCCTTGTCGAGCCGTAACGCCAACTTGATTGCATCAATGTTTTGACGCAAATGAGTTCGCTTATTGTAACTCATTTTCAAGCAATATCAAGATTGTGCCGACAAGCTCTGTATAGAGCGACTGGTACTCGGTCGTCTCGGCATAATCATCATTCAGACTATATTTAGCAAATACCGCCTGACATTCAGGTAATAAATCTTTGGCTTTCGTTTGTGCTTCGCCCGGAGATACTTCGTCGGAAAACTCGTTCCAAAGTATTTCAACTATTACATTATAAGGAGAAAAGTGTAAGCCTTTGAATAGAGTTTCGTTTGCGATTTCCGCAGCCTGAATATGGTCTAAGCCGCTTTTTATAGCCTCACTATATGCTTCGGCTGCCATATCTCCACGCCCTGCGATAAAGGAAAGGTCGTTTGCTTTGTCGGGGTGGGAATCTCGTAAATAAGATAGTAGATTGAGCCGGAAGTATGACATCTCCGCAGGATCTAAATTTGAATTGTATTTCATACTGATTACTGATTTTGTTCTGCATTACTATTAATGCAGAATAAAAATACCGGTAATCAGTGAGTAAGAAGGCAGATTGGAAATAGTTGGTAGTATGTGGCTTCCGTTTGGCAGTATGTGGCGTTTCTGGACAGATATTTTTCTGGGTCTTAAATATTTACTAACTTTGGGGTCTGTTGTCTTGTACAGTAAACAGTTGGTAACTTGTTGGTCGTATTGAGTTCTACGAACTATTGTGGAAGTATGTTCAACAAGTTTAACGAGAAATAAACAATTATTCGTATGAATATTAACCCAAAGAACACAGATGATTATATAGACAAACAGACATATCCAAATTGTGATATTAACTGTATCCATATTCAAATAAAGAATTTGAATAAAATAGTAAGTGAAATGAGTTCAGAAATATCCGATACCAGTTGGATTAACGATCTGGAAGAGTTGGATAAACTTATTTTTAATGCTACTGCAGAAAGAACAATAAACAAAGTTGTAAATGAAATTCTGTCTAAAGTATCTAATGGTCTGAATGATGAAATTGGGGAGTATTTAGTTTCCTATTCAGCTCAGAATGTTCTTGTCAGTCACTACAACCACACAAAAATTCCATTAGCAGAACTTTTAAAAGAAAAAGTATCAGGAAATCCCGGATTTGATTTTCACACAATTAGCGAGAAAAGGTTTTTGATTTTTGGAGAAGCAAAATTTAGTTTGAGTGATACTCCCAGAGCTATTGCTTTAGATCAGATTGGAAATTTTATTGACTTAAAAAAAGATTATGCAGAGCTAAACTCATTAAGAACATTTATAGACGAGGAAACTCATTCTAATATAGTTGCTGACAGAAAAGGATATGCCGCCGCATTCTCTTTTAATGCGAAAAATATTGATACTATATTTAAAAATGCTTTAGAAAGCGAAATAATAGAAGAGATTGCCAAACACAATGAATTATTTCTAATAGCAATTGAAGTATGTTAGACAAAGATCTATTTGAACAAGATGATTATTCGGAGTTGTTTTCGAAGATATTATTCGACTTCCACCAAAATGGACCAGTTGACTCTAATCACCTAGAAACTCTATCTTTATTAAAACTGAACCATTCTGATTTTTTTTCAAAATATGAGTCTCGATTATTATACCTTATGGGGCTATTCTATAAGACTGATTCTCCGTCATCATTCCTTGAATTAATTTATGACATCTATTCAAAATCAATAGAAGAAAGTACAGGCAGAACCTTTACTCCTGTTCAAGGTGATGCATATAATTCAATTTTTAAATATGATAAATTTTCTTTCTCAGCTCCCACAAGTACAGGTAAGTCCTTTTTATTTCAAGAAATTATAAAGGATATAAACGGGG
>Ga0116183_1003734_pt1 | contig 15337 bp, 14 predicted proteins | sample AD_UKC078_MetaG_FD_89753 | JGI IMG/M metagenome (GOLD analysis project Ga0116183, IMG submission 89753) | Active sludge microbial communities of municipal wastewater-treating anaerobic digesters from USA - AD_UKC078_MetaG | ecosystem: Engineered > Bioreactor > Anaerobic > Digestate | place: USA... | reverse complement strand
ACGCACCTGATTACATAAGCCGATAGTGAGCTTCCTGCGATCATTATATTGACGACGGGATATGAGAGAAGAAAAATCATCTTTGTATTCATTTAATTTAGAAAACAAAAAGCTTTCACTATCGTAAGCGATCGGCTAACTCCGTCTATTAATTTTCAGTATGCCTTCCTATCTTTGCCAGCAAAACGAATATTATGGTATATTGGACATTAGATTATTTCAAGATCCTCTACAATGAATACACAGCCTCCGGTGTTAATGTTCGAGAGTTTTGCAGAGCGCGAGGCATTAAAGAGAATAGGTTCTATTATTGGATTAAAATGCTTAAAAGTCAAGCCTTATCCGCCTTGGATACTCCAAGAGAGTTTATTCCCATAAGTCCTGGGGCGGTCAATCGCCTTAAAACCTTAAGCTTATGTTTAGTCTTACAGCCTCAGATAGGTTTTATCTATACCCTTATCCTACTGATATGCGCAAGAGCTTCTATACCCTTAGTGGTATTGTTACCAATCAAATGGGAATGGATGTTCAAGATGGCGACGCGTTTGTCTTCATTAATAAGCTTTGTACAGCCATGAAGATACTTCACATGGAGTATGGTGGCTTGGTAATTTATCACATGAAGCTATGCGGTGGGCAGTTCTCTCTGCCTGAGATAGATTTTCAAGAGGGTAAAACGGTGTCGTATGAAACCCTTTGGAGTGATCTGGTTTTAATGGTCCAAGGCATAGATGCGCAGAAAGTCAAACATCGAAAAAGATGGATTCCAGAAAAGAAAAACACAGCTTCAAAAGCAAAATAATAACATAAAACAGTCATCAATTAGTATGGCTATTTCGCTTGTTTTTTGTATCTTTATATCGCTAAAACAAACGGATTATGCCCGAGAACACTATTGATAAAGATGAACTTATACGCCAATTAATGGCTGATCGTGATCGACTGTTTCGAGAGAACAGCCGGCTACGTACAGCTCAAAACATAGCTCCTGAAGGAGTACAGCAGGTTCATAATGAGCAATTAGCGGCAAAGGACACCCTAATCAATAAGAAAGAAGCGTTACTCCAGAAGAAGGATGTTCGCATTGCTCAGTTGGAAAAACAAGTGGACTATCTCAAGCGTCAACTATATGGAGGAAAAGCAGAGCGTTACATCAATCCTGATCCTCAGGCGCGACAGTTGGAACTGTTTGAGGGTGTTGGCCTATTACCCGGCGAAAAGGAAGCGGCTGCCCAATTAAACCAATTGCAAAGAGTTATGCCTCATCATCCTTGCTTGCTGACCTCATGGTAGATAAGTATGTTGACCATATTCCCTTTTATCGGCAACATAAACAGTTTGAGCGTTTAGGCATAAAAATCCCGGAGCCTACTATCCTAGGGTGGTTCCAGCAAGTAAGCGACTTACTGATGCCCTTGCACTTCCGATTATGGGAGTTGATGAAGAAAACCAATTATTTACAGTGTGACGAAACCACACTCCCAGTTGTGCGGAATGATAAACACAAGACAGTAAAAGGATACATCTGGCTTGTGCGAGATCCTATGTCCGGACGACAGTATTTCTACTGGGATAAAGGTTCTAGAAGTGGTGAGGTGGTGCTTAAGCTCTTCTGTGGATATCAAGGTGCTCTTCAAACAGATGGTTATGAGCCATACGAATTATTGGATGGCAAGAAAGGAGTTATCCTCTTATCTTGCTGGGCACATGCACGAAGAAAATTCTCTGATGCAATTAAGAATGATAAGGAACGGGCCGAAAAAGCCTTAGAGCAAATCCAGTTACTCTATGAGGTAGAGCGGCAGATTAAAGATCAGGCTCTTTCGTTTGAAGATACAGCTAAATTAAGAACACGTTTGGCTTACCCAATTCTGGTACGATTTGAAAAATGGTTGGTTGCAGAACACGCAAAAGTTATTAAAGGAAGTCCCATCGAAAAGGCGATTATGTACACCTATAAGCGCTTTAACAAATTATCACGCTACCATTTGGACGGTGCATATAATATAGATAATAATGGCATAGAAAATGCAGTGAGACCCGTAGCAGTGGGTAGGAAAAATTATTTATTCTGTCAGAATGATGATACCGCAGAAAGCACGGCTATCATTTATAGTTTCATGGGGTGTTGCAAAGCTGCCGGCGTAGACTTCCGCACATGGATGATTTACTTCTTAGACCATGTGCATGATTACGATGAAGACTACACTATGGATATAGCCGACTTACTCCCCGATAAGTTGAAAATGAAAGGATTGCTTTGAAATCCACGAAATCCAAGAGAATTGCGAAATCATCAATATCCATTACATCATTGAAAACCTTGAGATAAAAATATGATATCCCAAGGTTTTATTTTGATTCACTATACGCAGTTAGCCGATGGCTTACACTGAAACTAATATACTTATCAAAGAAGGATTCCAGAAACAACAAGAACAATTACATGAATTTCAGCAGAAACTAGAAAAACAGCAACATAATCCCCTACCCGTTCAGAAGCATCTTCATTCCATAGAGTTAAAATCGTCAAAGGTAGTCATTGCATTGGTCTCGCTTTGCGTAGCACGACTCTGTTCTATGAGTTGCAACATCTATCAATTCTCAGCAAACAGCCGTTTGAATGATAATGATATTAAGTTCCGTTACATCAAGGCATTTGGAGAAATCACCCCTAAAAACCTGTTGAAGCTTGAAACTATCTTTGAGTATGAACCCGACAAGCAAAAGCAACGCTCCTTGCGAAAGATGGTTGAGGAATATGAGCAACAAGTTGAGGAGCGAGCCAAAGAATTAGAGCAAGCCCGACTCAAAGAGGCACAAGCCGAACAACTGCGACAAGAAGCAGATAAAATTAAACAAAAGAAGTAGGTAGTCAATGAGTTGAAAAGATGGAGAAAATAAAACTTCTTCATCTTTTCGCTATTATATAGCGGTATATTTCATATCTTTATAGCCAAATAAAAGAAAACATCAATATTTAATTGATATGAATCGAATAAAAGAAGTCCTGGAAGAGAAAGGAATCAAGCAAACGTGGCTCGCAGAGAAGATCGGCAAAAGTTTCAGCCAAACCAACGCCTACGTCTGCAACCGCCGCCAACCCAGCTTGGAGGTATTATTTCAGATAGCAGAATTATTAAATGTAAACCCCAAAGACTTGTTAGCAGAGCCTGACAAGTCATCTAATGAATAATATAATATGGCAACGACAATCAGTTATCAAGATATAGAAAAAAGACTCACAGTGTTCAAAGAATCTTTTCCTATAGAAGAAATACCTTACATCTTATTAAGAGCCTTTGGTACTACAGATACATATATCAAAAGATACAAAGATGGTAAAGGCATTATTTCCGGCTTCAACGGTCTATTGATTAAAGGTTTGCTTGCATACCGTCAAGTGTCGACAGAAGCTCTTCTTTCTGAACTGGAGATGATGAAAGACGATCCTGTTGTGCTACGTGCAAAACCACGCTTATTGATTACCTCCGATGGAAACTCTATTCAAGCTTATGGTCCTAAGGAAGAAGAGTCGTACGACAATAAACTAAAATCTCTATGGCTGGACTTTCAATTCTTTTACCCATTGGCAGGAGTAGAACGTTACCGAGGTGTTGACGAGAATCCAGCCGATGTAAAAGCTGCCGAGAAAATGGCCAAGCTTCATGATGAAATTCGCCGATACAATGAATTCTCATCAGGCGACGATTTACACGATCTGAATATCTTTATGACCCGCTTGCTTTTCTGCTTCTTTGCTGAAGATACCGGAATATTCGAAGAGAATCTGTTTACTGCTTCCATCAGTCGCTATACCCAAGAAGACGGCTCCGATCTTTCTGAATATTTGAGTGCTTGTTTCAATATAATGGATAAGGATTTGAGAGTAGGAGTTCCTTCTGTTATCACCCAATTTCCTTATGTCAATGGAGGATTATTTCATAAACAAATATCTATTCCTAAGATGGGATATAGAGCCCGAAAGCTGATCCTTGAATGCGGTGGGCTGAACTGGAAAGATATTAATCCGGATATTTTCGGTTCTATGATTCAGGCTGTAGTCTCTCCCAGTCAACGAGGTTCGTTGGGAATGCACTATACAAGTGTACCAAACATTATGAAAGTTATCCAGCCGTTGTTTCTTGACAATCTTTACGAGGAGTTTACGAGGATTAAAGTAAGTGTAAAAGGTTTGCGCCAACTACTAGTCCGTATTTCTAAGATGAAATTCTTTGACCCTGCCTGCGGAAGCGGTAATTTCTTAATCATTGCTTATAAAGAGCTGCGTAAACTTGAAATCTTAATCTGGAAACAAATATCATCCCTAAAAGGGCAATACGAAATCCCCTTTGTCAACATTCAGTTAAATCAATTTTATGGAATAGAGATTGACGACTTTGCTCACGAAGTGGCCATGCTTTCTCTCTGGCTGGCAGAGCATCAGATGAACTGTATGTTCACATGTGAATTTACAAATGTGCAGATTCCAGCACTTCCTTTGCGCACAAATGGGAATATTGTTCAAGGGAATGCTTGCCGAGTGGATTGGAATGAGGTTTGTCCGCATACGGAAGAGGAAGAGGTGTTTGTATTTGGGAATCCACCGTATTTGGGAAGTTCTCTACAAGAAGAAGAACACAAAAAAGATATGGAATTGGTTTTTTCCTGCTTTGATGGTTGGAAAAATCTCGATTATATTTCTTGTTGGTTTCTTTTAGGGAGCATGTATATACAAGGTTCACAATCTAAATGCGCTTTCGTTTCAACTAATTCGGTGTGTCAAGGAGAGCAAGTATATTTACTTTGGAATCCTATATTTTCTTTAAATATAAAAATATACTTTGCCCATAGAAGTTTTAAATGGAATAATAATGCAAAACATAATGCTGGTGTAACTTGTGTAATTATTGGCTTAATGTCTAACAATCGAGACTCAAAATGCATACTATCTTCCGATGAAAAATATTTTCTTGTAAACAATATTACGCCATATCTCATTCCTTCCGAGAAACAAACAATCGTTTTAAAAAGAAGTAAATCTATATATTTAGTACCAACAATGGATTATGGAAGTAAACCTACAGATGGGGGAAATTTATTATTAAACCAACAAGAACTAAAAGACTTCTCAGCAGACTACCCTAATGCAGCTATTTATATAAAACCATTTGTTGGTTCAGATGATTTTATAAATGGGAAACATAGATATTGTTTTTGGATTGAAGAAAATCAATATTCAGATGCTTATGCTATATTCCCTATTAAGGAACGTATAGAGAAAGTTAAACTCATGCGACTCAATAGCAAAAAAGAAGCTACAAGAAAAGATGCAGAAAGAGCTTTTCAATTTGCAGAATGTAGATATAAAGATGCTGATTGCATTATTATACCCCGGCATTCCTCTGAAAATAGGGATTATATACCCATGGGTTTCTTATCCAAAGGAACAGTTGTCGCAGATTCTGCTTTTGCTGTCTACGATGCTCCCATGTGGCTTTTCGGTATTCTCACCAGTAAGATACACATGGCTTGGGTTAAAATCGTTGGAGGAAGACTGGAAACCCGATATCGCTATTCTGCTCAACTTTGCTACAACACTTTTCCTTTCCCTAAAATCTCCGAAGAGAAGAAAAAGCAAATCGAATCTGCTGCCGAAGAAGTTCTTTTATGCCGCGAAGACTATCCTGATAAAACATTAGCAGATCTTTATGATCCAGATAAAATGCCAGATAATCTTCGCCAAGCACATCATGCTTTAGACTTGATTGTAGAGAGTTGCTATCAAGACAAACCATTCGAGAATGATGAAGAGCGATTGGAGTGCCTGTTCAAGTTATATGAGAAAATGACTAAAAAAGAAAAATAGATTATGAAAGCCGAAAATATAGTAGACATTACATACGAACAAACCGGACGATCCACCAATACCAATAAACTAGGTATGCGTGAGATGCAAGCCAAAGTATATGAATGTAAAGACAAGCAATACTTACTTATCAAAGCACCACCCGCATCCGGCAAAAGTCGAGCTATGATGTTTGTTGCACTCTATAAAATGCAATATCAAGGCATTCAAAAGGCCATTGTATCAGTACCCGAAAAAACCATTGGCGGTTCCTTTAAAAATACAAATTTAAAAGAGTTTGGCTTCTTTGCCGATTGGGCTGTCGCACCCTATTATAATTTATGTGGCGGAGACGATGAAAGTAATAAAGTGGGACGGTTCAAAGAGTTTCTACAAGACAAAGCGGCCAAAACACTTGTGTGTACACACTCTACACTACGCTATGCTTTCAAGGATTTGGACGACGAATGTTTCAATGATACATTAATTGGTATCGATGAATTCCATCATACTTCAGCAGACGCTGACAGCGGATTGGGAGACATCGTGCGCCGACTCATAGCTAATACGAATGCTCACATACTAGCCATGACCGGTTCGTATTTTCGTGGAGATGGAGTTCCAGTGCTGCGTGCAGAAGATGAAGCGAGATTTCACCCGGTAACCTACAATTACTATCAGCAACTGAATGGCTATCAATATCTAAAGAATCTGGCTATTGGATATAAATTCTATCAAGGCAACTATTTGGATGCCATATCAGAAGTGCTAGATACTACCAAGAAAACTATTATTCACATACCTTCAGTCAATTCGCGTGCAGCTACCGGGCTAGGCAAGCATACAGAAGTAGATGAAATCATACAAAAGATTGGTACTGTTAGATATACAGACTATAACACCACGATTAAATATGTTGTTACTCCAGATGGCAGAGAATTAAAAGTAGCAAACCTTGTAGAGGAAACAACTTCTGAACGTGAAACACTTCAACGTTATCTCCGTAACATAAAAAAGAAAGAAGATGTAGATATTATCATAGCACTTGGAACAGCAAAGGAAGGATTCGACTGGAAATGGTGTGAACACTGCCTTACAATTGGAGTTCGAGGATCATTGACAGAAATTGTGCAGATCATAGGCAGATGTACCCGTGACTGCGAAGGAAAAGAGACTGCCCAATTTACAAATCTGATAGCAATGCCTAATGCTAAACAAGATGATGTAACCGTAGCTGTCAATGATTTATTGAAAGCAATAACGGCTTCACTTCTGATGGAACAAGTAATGGCGCCATCGTGGAAGTTTAAAACAGCCAAAGAGGTAAAAGAAGGAGCAGAAGGCGGCGATGGTGATAAACGTACACTGATTGTAGAAGGATTGAAACCGTTATCTTCGGAAAAAACAAAAATAATCGTTGCTGAACAATTAGATGACTTGAAAGCGACCATCCTACAAGATGATATGATTGTAAAAGCTATGGCATCTGATACCTACGCAGAAACGATCAACAAAGTACTTATCCCTAAAATCATCAAGGAGAAATATCCCGATTTAACCACAGACGAAGTGGAAGAAGTTCGCCAACGCACGATACTGGATACTATAGTAAAAGGAAATAATGTAGAAGTACAGCCGGACGGACAACGTCTTTTGCGACTTACCAATAAATTTATCAACATCGATAAACTGTCTATCAATATTATTGACACAATCAATCCTTTTCAAAGGGCCTATGAAATTCTGTCGAAACAGGTGAATGCTGGAATGCTGAAAGTGATCCAAGATACGATTGCCGAACAAAAATACGACATGAGCCTTGAAGAAGCTATTTTTCTCTTCAAAGGTCCATTGAAGCAATATATCGTTGCCAACAATGGGCAACTTCCTGATATAAATCATCCTAATCTGAAAGTACAAAGGCTGGCACAAGCCTATCTAAAGATTAAGAATCAGAAAATCAGAAAAGAAATGGGATTGGAATACGATCCAAAGAGTAATTAATTCATAAATAGAAAAGTGTCCCATGGAATATCCTAAAGAGCTTGAAGAATTATTTAACGATCCCCTTTTAGCAGATGTTAAACCTGCTTCTAAGCCACTGACAGCAGATGACCGTTTGGCCGAGAAACTTTTGTGCATTAATGAGTATATAAAGCGAACAGGACATCGCCCCCTACCCGGAGGAAATCTTGAAGAGAAAAAACTTTGTCGAAGTCTGGAGGCTATACTGAATCATCCTTCTGTATCTTCATTAAAAAACTATGATGAATTCAACCTGTTAAATATAGAGTAGCTTATGGAAATAGATGACATCAATAAAGAACTGGAGGAACTATTTAAAGACCCTATATTAGAGATTACTGATGAGGAGAAAGCCCTTTTTACTCTTCCGGAAGTTCTAAAGGCAAAGAAAGAACGTAAAGAAGCTGATTATGTAGCTCAACGAGTTGTTTGTGAAAACTTTGCTGATTATGAATCCGGATTTAAGCAAGTCCATAAAGATCTACGTGAAGGCAAACGAATGTTGAAAAGATATACAGGTGAATCTGCTATTCAAGCCGGATATTATTATGTATTAAACGGGGTAGTGGTTTATTTGGATCAGCTGATAGAGATGAGGAAAGAGAACAGAACAGGCGGACACCTCGATGGACGGACACGCCTTATATATGAAAACGGAACAGAATCTGATATAAAATTCAGAACTTTAGGAAAAAGCATACAAATAGACGGGTTCATTATTACAGAGAGTACAGAAACAGATGAAGTTGCTTTAGAAGTTCGTTTTAATAATATAGAAAGTTCTGATATTGCGGATGGATACATATATGTACTATCTTCTTTATCTACTGATCCACAAATACAAGGGCAAAAAGACTTATATAAAATAGGTTTCTCAACAACAAGAGTTGAAGAACGGATAAAGAATTGTGAATATGAGCCGACTTACCTAATGGACCAAGTGAAAATAGTTTCGGTATGGAAAACCTTTAATATGAAGACAAACGTATTCGAAAACATTATCCATCAGTTTTTTAAATCCGTACAATTCAAAGTTAAGGTTAGAGATATAGCGGGGAACGAGTCTATCCCTCAAGAATGGTTTGTTGTGCCATTAGGGATTATTGAACGAGTGGTAGAAATGATTATTGATGGTTCCGTTGTTGATTATAGATATAATCCAACCATGCAAGTACTCGAAAAGGTTGAAAAAGAAAAGAGAACAGCAAGTGATAAAGTAGATACAACTGGCTGGTCTATCCTAACACTGCGAATCAAACAAATTTATTTTGATTTAATCCTAAAAGGTGAAAAAACGGTTGAATACAGAGATATGAAGCAAAGCCAAATAGGCAAATACACATGGGTAGAACAAGATACAGGCACTAGATATTTACGCAAGTTTGATGCATTGCGTCTATTTGTTGGAAATACAGCTGGCGGAGGAGACAGAATGTTGGTTGAAGTTATAGATACTCAATATAATCCGGATTCTAGACAGGTGGAGTACTTGCTGGGGAAGGTTTTGGAAGTTGATATCAAATCTAATTTACATAAATAATATGCAAAATATAATAGCAGTCATTTGGGATTTTGATAAAACGCTAGTAGATGGCTATATGCAAGATCCTATCTTTGAAGAGTATAATATAGATCCTAAGAATTTTTGGGAAGAAGTAAACAAATTACCTGAACAATATTTGAAAGAGCAGGATGTAAAGGTTAATCCAGATACAATTTACCTGAATCAGTTCATTAAATATGCTAAAGAAGGCAAATTTGCAGGATTGAATAATGATAAGTTAAAGGAATTTGGAAGCAAGTTAAAATTCTATCCCGGTATCCCTGATATATTTAGAACCAGTAAAGAACTACTAGCAAATGATCCAGCCTGCAAAGAGTATAATATTAAAGTGGAGCACTATATTGTTAGTACTGGATTTGCTCAAGTTATACGAGGTTCTTCCGTTATGGAGCATATTGAAGATATTTGGGGGTGCGAGCTAATAGAAGCACCTGATCCGAATCAAGAAGGTTGTTCTATCATCAGTGAAATAGGATTTACAATTGATAATTCTACTAAAACTAGAGCCATCTTTGAAATCAATAAGGGTATCAATAAAAATCAAGATGTAAATGTAAATAGCAATTTGTCTGAAGAGCAAAGAAGAATAAGCTTTAAGAATATGATTTATATAGCGGATGGTCCTAGTGATGTTCCTGCTTTTTCTGTTGTAAAAGGAAGAGGAGGCGCAACTTTTGCTATATACCCTCACGGTAATGAAAAAGCATTCAAACAAGTGGAACAGTTGAGAATAGAAGGACGTATTGATATGTTTGCAGAAGCTAACTATAATGATAAAACAACCGCTTCTATGTGGATTTGTAATAAGATACTTGAATTTGCAGAGCGTATTAAACAAACAGAGAAAAGTAAACATTCTGGGAATTTCAACACCCCCAAACACTTAATATAGCAAACTTTATCAATTATGGCTGAAAAATATAATGCATCCAATATAGCATTAGAACAAATCCTGAACTTCATTAAGTCCGGTGAAATCGCTATTCCTGAAATTCAACGTCCTTTTGTCTGGAAACCCAGACAGGTACGTGATTTGATTGACTCACTATACACAGGTTATCCAACCGGATACTTTATTATCTCTCAAAGTCCCAATATGAAGTTGAAAGACGGCACTCTTTCCGAAGGAAAAAAGATAATGATAGATGGACAACAACGTGTAACTGCACTGATGACTGCCATTATGGGAATGGAAGTTATCAATGCCAACTTCGAGAAAAAAAGAATAAAAATAGCATTTAATCCTTTGGCTAATCCTGAAAATGAGGAAGAAATATTCAAAGTACAAGATAATGCCATTTTGAGAGATAAACGCTGGATTGCAGATATTGCAGAAGTTTTTAAACCGACTTTTGATCTATGGCAGTTCGTAAATGAATATTGTACTGTAAATACTGAGATTAGAGGAAGCGAATTGAATAAAATTCTCATGCAGTTGATGGATATCAAGAACCGTCAAATAGGTGTAATTACGTTAAACAGAGAGCTCACAATTGACGAAGTTACAGAGATTTTCATTCGCATCAACAGCCAAGGGGCAAAACTGAACCAAGCAGACTTTGCCATGTCAAAGATTGCAGCCAATACGAACTATGGCGGTAATGTACTAAGAAAAGCTATCGATTATTTCTCGCATTTAGCTATCCAACCGGATTGGTATGGAGATATGTGTAAAGATGTAGAATTTATCGCGACTCCGTTTGCTAACAAATTAAAGTGGCTGAAAGATGATCGTGAAGATATATTCGACCCTGATTATAATGATATTCTTCGAATAGCCTTCATGTATAAATTCAATCGTGCCAAAATGAAGGATTTGGTAAGTTTGTTAGGAGGACGCGATTTTGAGACACGTGAATACAAAGAAGAGATCGCAGAAGTTTCATTTCAAAAACTCACAGAAGGGGTTATGGATTTAATGAACGAGTATGCCTTTTCGAACTTTGTATTAACAATTAAGTCAGCCGGATTTATCAGTAATAAATTGATAAACTCACAAATGACACTCGATTTCGCCTATACGCTTTATCTCTTACTCCATGCTGATCCTAATATTGACAATTCAAAAATTAAGCACTACATTGCAAAATGGTATGTCATGACAACTTTAACCAGCAGATATATCACCTCCCCTGAGAGTGTTATGGATACAGATATTCGCAGAATTAAAGAAAGAGGGTTTGTAGCATACTTCGAGGAAGTTGAAGCCGCCAATTTATCTGAGACCTTTTGGAGTGTAGGATTAGTTCAAAACCTAGAAACATCTGCTATCAACAGCCCATATTTTAATACGTATCTAGCAGCACAAATTTATAATGGAGATAATGCTCTATTTACAAATGGAGGTAAAGTTAGTGATTTGATTACCGTCATTGGGGATGTTCATCACATTTTCCCTAAAAAGTATTTAATCAGAAATGGCTGGACGGATAAATCGAAATACAATCAAATTGCAAACTACACCTATCTTGATACACAAGTTAATAAAGCGGTATCTGATGATGCACCCTACATTTATTTCAGCAAAGCATTCGAACAATGTGAGACCAAACAACTCATATATGGCAATATTACGGACTTAGATGTACTTCATAAGAATTTGAAACAAAATTGCATCCCGGAAAATATAGTAGAGATGTGGAATACTGATTACGACATTTTTTTAAATAAACGGCGTAAATTAATGGCGCATAAGATTAAAGAATACTATTATAATTTATAAAGAAGGCTATATGCAGTTCATATATAATACAACAATAATGATTCATGACTAAAGAACAGAAAATATTATCTCTTTTAGCTCAGTTCAAAGAGTTGGGTATAGATCAGCAGATAGACTATAACAAGTTCTATCTATACTCTATTATTACCCATTCAACAGCTATTGAGGGTTCTACCGTCACCGAAATAGAAAACCAACTTTTATTCGACGAGGGTATCAGCGCAAAAGGTCGTTCAATGACTGAACAGTTAATGAACTTAGACCTGAAAGCTGCATACGAACAATCAATTGCCTTTGCAAAGAGCCATAGTGATATTACCGTTGAGATGCTTAAGAAGCTATCCTCTGTGGTTTTAAAGAATACAGGAACAATCTATCAAACTGCTTTAGGAGAATTTTCGTCAGCAAATGGAGATCTACGTTTACTAAATGTTACGGCTGGTACCGGAGGGCGTTCTTATATGAATTACTCAAAAGTACCTACTAAGCTAGCAGAGCTTTGCGAAAACATAAACCAAAGACGAAAGTCTCTATCAAAAAGAGAGATTATCGAATGCTACAAATTGAGCTTCGATGCTCACTTTCATTTGGTAACTATCCACCCTTGGGCTGACGGCAACGGCCGAATGTCTCGTTTGCTGATGAATCAGTTGCAGTTTGAATTTGGGCTCATCCCCACCAATATCAACAAAGACCGTAAAGCGGAATATATTGAAGCCCTTATTGCCACCCGTGAAAATGATGATATTGAGTTGTTTCGTAACTTTATGTTTGATGAACATATTCGTAACTTGGAGGAGACAATTCGTAATTATCAGGCATCAATAGAGGATACTGGTTTAGAACCTCGTATCGATGTCGGTATAAATGTCGGTATAAATGTCGGTATAAACGAGCAGCGTACATTAGAACTTATTCGAATTAATAATCGGATAACTGCAAAAGAAGTAGCAGAATCGCTCTCGGTTTCCTTACGGCAGGGTGAACGTATTATGGCAACACTAAAGGAGAAAGGTTTAATTAAACGTGTTGGTTCTAATAAATCGGGGCATTGGGAGTTGAATGAGCCATAAATATCTGTAGAAATTAGCAAATAAATACCCTATGCGCATACAGCTTGCATCCGACCTACATTTGGAGTTCAAAGAGAACCTCGCTTATATTCAGAGTATCCCGTTTGAGATAACAGGAGATATTTTGATATTAGCTGGAGATACTTTCTACCTCAAAGACAGGACTATGCCAAATATTAAGTTTTGGCGATGGGCTTCTCAGAACTATCAACAAGTGATATTGGTGCCGGGTAACCACGAATTTTATAACAATGGTGATGTAACTTCTCGTGGAGACTCTTGGCAATATATGTTTCTCGACAACGTGGGATACTACTATAACAAGGTGGTACGTATTGGTGATGTTGATATTATTCTCTCAACTTTGTGGTCACACATTCGTGAAGAAAACGAGGTTAGTCTATTCAGAGGAATGAACGATTTTTGCCAGATATTATATGATAAGCATCGTTTACGCATAGAGGATTTTAATGTAGAACATAAAAAATGCCTTGCCTTTATCAAGCAAAGTGTCCTCGAAAGTACCGCTAAACACATTGTTGTCGTAACCCATCACCTACCTACTCTTCAAGTTGTTGCCGAAGAGCGAATAAATGATAGCATGAATAATGCCTATGTTACAGAGTTGGGAAACTTCATTGCCAATAGTCAAATTGATTATTGGATATACGGACACTCTCACGAAAATATTAATACCGAAATAGGTGTCACTAAAATTATATCCAATCAGTTGGGGTATTTGCTCAATGGAGAGCAAATAGAGGGATTCAGTACAAGTCGATTTATTGAGTTATAAAAAATCAAAAGAATATAAACATGAAAATACATCACTATACAAATTTAGAATCATTAGCAATGATTCTAAAGAATAGGACTATTAGATTTAATCGCCTTGATAAAGTAGATGACCTTGAAGAGGGTAATGCTGAGTCATTAGGAGTTCGTTTTTGCAAATATGTATTTGTTTCATGCTGGACCGAGATTTCCGAAGAAAGTATTCCCCTTTGGAAAATGTATGGTGGTGATTTTGGAGGTATTCGAATTTCAGTAGAGAAAGAAATGTTTCAAGAATATTTCGTATCTAATTTAGATTTTGGAGGTCTAAAATCACAAGGCTTTCTTATAACAAAAATTCCTCCACAAAGCCTAACTCATCCAGATTTTTGGGTTTTCCCTATGTTAGATTACAATAATGACTTGTTTTATCGACACGTAGAATATGTAGATGATGTTTTTCAATACACCAAAGATTGTATTCAGATTACTAATATTAAAGATGGTAGAGGAGATATGAATATGCAAATGAAGCCTTTTGGTTCTTATAAAAATAAACGTTGGGGGTTTCAGAATGAAACAAGATTTGTGCTCTATGTGCTTCCCTGCAACCCTATGTTAGAGGGGGTAAATCCAGAAGTCTCCAGCATAGTTATGCAAAGCCTATTAGGAAACAAATCTTTACCTTTTACATACTATGATATGCAACTTAAAGATGAGGTTTTAGAAAAAATAGAAATTACACTCAGTCCATCCGCTTCTGAAGCTGAGAAAATAATAACACAAGCCTTAATTGACAAATATGCTCCCAAAGCTCAAATCAAAGACAGTGCTTTGGGAAAAGTAGTCCGACTAAAGTAATTATCAGAGAAACTAATCTTACAAATGAATAGTGTCGTATTCAATAATAAGTTCTATCTTTGCCTCTGCAAACCATTTGTAACCCCAATGCGGTAACACTCACCAAATCAATCCTCTAAAATTGATTTGAGACTTTCGCAAAAGGGCTGAAAAAACGCGGTACAACACGTATACCGAAACAACTGAAAACCAATAGATTGAATTTCCCGGTACTTTCAATGTAATTGTAAAAACAAGGTTTGTACCGTTTAAAAGAGTAAAACGCTAAGAGTCAATAGTGTAAATATGCTGCATCGGGAAATAAAGCTTGTAAGCATCTGTAATACAGATAGTTACAAGCTTCTAAGTTGAAAAATGCAAATATAATCCTGGATTGTTAATTTCTTGATTTTTAATGCAGTAAAAAAATGAACTAAGATGTAAATATTACATTTTTATGGTAGGTTTTGACCCAAGTTTGCTTCGAGTTT
>Ga0116183_1003730_pt1 | contig 15354 bp, 14 predicted proteins | sample AD_UKC078_MetaG_FD_89753 | JGI IMG/M metagenome (GOLD analysis project Ga0116183, IMG submission 89753) | Active sludge microbial communities of municipal wastewater-treating anaerobic digesters from USA - AD_UKC078_MetaG | ecosystem: Engineered > Bioreactor > Anaerobic > Digestate | place: USA... | reverse complement strand
GACCACCCGAAAACGAGCCCATGACAACCGAACCGAATGGATCCCCCCACCCCACCTCGACCGGGGCCAACCCCGCACCAACAACCTCCACCACCCCGAACGAATCCTGCGACCCGACGAGGAACATCCCGACGAGAACGAACCCGACAGACACAAACCACACGGGGCCGAACCCGGACAAGAGGAACCAGACCAGAACGAACCCGGATGAGCAGCGGCGATACGCACAGTGCAGGCACCAAGGTCCCAGCAGCACAGGGCATTGTGCTTGACAAGCATCCGCCGAAGTCCGAAAAGGCTGCGAAGGTTCGAGAAGGCGCAGGGGCACAAAGGCTCGGGAGAGTGACGACCAGAAAAGGGGCGGCCCCCGAGCCGGGAATCCACAGTTGGACGGACCGGGGGCTCGGGGGCCGGGTAGCTGCCTGGAATTCGCCAGCGCGCCGAGGGCGCAGGTGATTCCCGGCACCTGGTGCTGCTAGCGGGCAGCCACCTCACATGTCCAAGAAATACTGCTCAAAGTTCCGGACCACCTCCTTTCCTGTGTACGCCCGACCGTACTCGCCGAAACCGGAGTGCGGCAACGGTTTTTCGCCGTCAGCGATCACCAGTGACGGCAGCCTCGACCAGTCCGGTCACCTCAGCGGCCAGTGGCCCCGCGGGCAGCGGGCGGCCGTCGAGGGTGTGCACCCGAGCAGCCAGGGTGACACTGGACACCAGCCACACTCCCCGTGCCGCATGCAGGTCCGCGGGCCGCAGCGCTTGGTAGTCGCAGTCGATGCCCCGAGCGCGGGCGGCATCGAACAGGGCCTGCTGGGTGGTCCCCCGCAGGATCGGGTACCACGGGGGTGGAGTGAGCAGGCATGGCCGGCCATCGGGGCCGTCGGTGGCGATCACCACCGTGGACCGTGGGCCCTCCAGTATCAGGCCCTCGGTACTGACGAAGATGACCTCGTCGGCGCCCATACGCGCCGCGTGCCGCAGCGCAGCCATGTTGACCGCGTAGGACAGCGTCTTCGCGCCGGCGAGCAGCCACGGCAGCGTGTCGGTCCCGGCGGCCGCCAAACCACGATCGAGCAGGATCGCCGACACCCCGTCGCGGCGCGCCTCCGCGACCCGGCCGGCCAGCGCCGTGATCGTGAGGTAGCCCGTTGGCCCGGAACCTGTCTCGCGGCCCCGGCTGTACACCAACCGCAGCGCACCTTCGACCGGAGTCCGCGCTGACCACTCGGTCACCGCGATGTCCACCGCCCGGCGCCAGGCGTCAAGGTCGGGCGGCGGCATCTCCAGCATCGCCGCCGAGTGAGTGAGCCGCCGCAGGTGTGCTTCAAGAACTCGAGCGCGACCATCCCGAACCAGCAGCGTCTCGAAAACCCCGTCTCCGCGAACAGCCGCCAGGTCGTCGGCGAACAGCAGTGGCCGGGTGGGATCACACACCTCGCCGTCGAGGCTGACGACAACCTGATGCGGATCGACCATGGGCACCGAGCGTACTGGCCGGCCTCGTACAGTTGAGTCGTGACAGCAGTGCGGTGCCCAGATGGTTCGCCGGATGCGGGTGCGGTCTGGCACTACGGCGATCCATTCGGCGAACAGCACGCAGCAGAACGCTCTGCCGTCGTGGTGGATCGCTCGCACCGCGTCGTCATCGCGCTGAACGGCCCCGACCGGCGCGGTTGGCTGCATTCGATTTCCACCCAGCATGTTGCCGACCTGGGCGACGGCGCCTGCACCGAGAACCTCAGCCTCGACGGGCAGGGGCGGGTCGAGGATCACTGGCAGCAGACCGAGTGCGGCGAAACCACGTATCTCGACACCGAACCTTGGCGCGGACCGGCGTTGCTCTCCTACCTGGAGAAGATGGTGTTCTGGTCGGATGTGCGGTCTGCCCGCGCCGACCTCGCTGTGCTCTCGCTACTCGGCCCGGACCTGGGTGCGGCACCCGTCCTGACCGCGCTGGGCCTGGACGCCCTGCCCTCCGACGCGACGGCGGTGGCACTGAACGGCCGTGGGGCCGAGGCTGGGTCCGACGCCGGGTCCAACGGTGGCTTCGTACGTCGGATGCCTGCCTCCGACGGTCAGATCGAACTCGACCTGCTGGTGCCCACAGAACACAAAGACCGCTGGCTAGCCCGACTCGCCGAGGCAGGGGTACGTCCGGCAGGCGTCTGGGCGTACGAGGCACACCGGGTTGCGGAGCAGCGTCCCCGCCTCGGGGTGGACACCGACGAGCGGACCATTCCGCACGAGGTGGGTTGGATCGGTCGCGCTGTCCACCTGGACAAGGGCTGCTACCGGGGCCAGGAGACGGTCGCACGAGTGCACAACCTGGGCCGACCACCGCGCATGCTGGTGCTGCTTCATCTCGACGGGTCCGGCGAGCGTCCCGCGACCGGCGACCCTGTTCTCGCTGACGGTCGGCAGGTTGGCCGGATCGGGACCGTGGTGGACCACGCCGACCTGGGGCCGATCGCGTTGGCGCTGCTCAAGCGAGGCATCCCGGCTGGAACACCGTTACGTACCGGGGGTGAGCATCCGGTCGCCGCCGAGATCGACGTGGAGTCACTTCCTCCCGCGGACGTCGCCGGTGCGGGCCGGGTTGCCGTGGACCGCTTACGGCACGGCCACTGACGTTCGCCGCAGGGCGAACGGGCCTCAGCACGGATCGGGACCCGGCACGGTAAAGTGTCGGACAGGACAAACACCACATTGATCCGGAGCCGTCCGTCCTTGGGCCGCTCCGTTATTGCGCGAGGGGGATCCCCCATGGGCCGCGGCCGGGCTAAGGCAAAGCAGACCAAGGTTGCCCGAGAGCTGAAATATAGCTCTCCGCAAACTGACTTCAGTCGGCTTCAACAGGAGCTGGCCGGGTCCAGCACCAGCGATCCCGATCAGAACGAGTCATGGGAAGACGACGACGACTGGCGTCGCTGAACCGTCCGTGACCGGCGCCCGCAGCTAGAAACGCGGATGCTGGCCCACCATCGTGGCGCGGGGGCCGTCCTTGCCCTTTGAGCCGCCCTTTGAGCCGCCCTTTGAGCCGCTCTTTCTCACGGTTCCCAGCGTCCAGCAGTTCAGATGGCGGGCGGTCAGGATCGCCAACGCTCGGTCGGTGTCCTCCGGCGCGACGATGGCGATCATCCCGACCCCCATGTTGAAGGTCTTCTCCATCTCGACACGGTCGATCCGGCCGCGCTGCGCGATCATCGCGAACACGGGTGCGGGCGTCCAACTTCCGCGATCGACCTCGGCGACCAGTCCGTTGGGGATGACCCGCTCGAGGTTTCCGGCCAGCCCTCCGCCGGTGACGTGGCAGAAGGTGCGCACCTGGGTTTCCGCGGCGAGCGCCAGGCAGTCTTTCGCATAGATCCGGGTGGGCTCGAGCAACTCCTCCCCCAGGGTGCGCCCGAACTCCTCGACGTGCCCGGCAAGGTTCATCCGGTCGATCTCGAGCAGCACCTTGCGGGCCAGCGAGTAGCCGTTCGAGTGCAAGCCGGAGGAACCCATCGCGATGACGACGTCACCCGGACGGACCCGGTCCGGACCCAGGAGGTCGTCGGCCTCCACAACTCCCACACCGGTGGCCGAGACGTCATAGTGGTCGGGCTCCATCAGACCCGGGTGCTCGGCTGTCTCACCGCCCAGCAGCGCACACCCCGCGATCACACAGCCCTCGGCGATACCAGCCACGATGGCGCTGACGCGCTCGGGAACGGTCCGGCCCACCGCGATGTAATCCTGCAGAAACAGCGGCTCGGCCCCGCATACCACCAGGTCGTCGACCACCATGGCGACCAGGTCGAGACCCACCGTGTCGTGCTTGTCCATCGCCTGCGCCACGGCGAGTTTGGTACCGACGCCATCGGTGGACGAGGCCAGGATCGGTTCGCGGTAACCACCGCGCAGGGCGAACAAACCGGCGAAACCGCCGAGTCCGCCGAGGACCTCAGGGCGGCTGGCCCTCTTGGCCAGCGGTTTGAACAGTTCCACCGCCCGATCGCCGGCCTCGATGTCGACACCTGCGGCCGCATAGGAGATACCGCTGGTAGGCGTGGGAGTGGGGGCGCTTTTCGGGTGCGTGGACTTGCCGGACATCGACGCCAAGGCTACCCCGGCGCGGCCGACCCGATCACCCGGTCGACCAATTCACGGGCCAGGGCGAACGACGACGTCGCAGCCGGCGACGGCGCGTTACGCAGGTGGCAGACCCGCCCGGAGCCGGCGATGACGAAATCGTCCACCAGCGATCCGTCCCGGCCGACGGCCTGTGCACGCACACCCGCGTGCGAACTGCCATCGAGGTCGGCGACCGTCAGTCCGGGCAGGTATCGGGCAGCCGCCGCGACGAAGGCTCGCCGGCTCACGGCCATCTGCAGCTCGTCGGCGCCGACCCGCCAGTAACGGCGCATCACCCGCCAGGTGCCGGGCCAGGTCAGCGACTCCCAACTGTCCCGGACGTTGAACCGCCGTAGCGAGTACGCGTCACGTGCGGCCACCATCATCGCCGTCGGCCCCAACGTCACCTCCCCGCCGATGTGACGGGTGATGTGCACACCCAGAAACGGCAGGTCCGGGTTGGGCACCGGGTAGATCATCCCGCGCAGCCGGGGCTGCGGGGCGTGGCGCAGCCCGAGATAGGCCCCGCGGAACGGCACGATCTGCGGATCCCGCGACGCGCCGGAGCGCCGGGCCAGCCGGTCGGCCCACAGTCCCGCGCAGGCGATGACGGTGCGGGCCCGGATCGGTCCGGTGGCGGTGTGCACCACGGCGGGGTCAGCACCCTCGACGGCGGTGACCGCGCGGCCGAACCGAACCTCCACCCCGGCCGCCGACAGTTCCTCGACCAGCCGGCCGGCGACCGCGCCGTAGTCGACGATCCCGGTGTTGGGGGCGTGCAGCGCGGCCAGCCCGACGGCGTTCGGCTCGATCTCGGCGATCTCCGCGGCCGCAACCCGGCGCAGTCCCGGGACCGCGTTGGCAGCGCCGCGGGCCTCCAACGCGTCAAGCCGTGGCAGCTCGTCGGCGTCCACCGCGACGATCAGCTTCCCGCAGCGCTCGTGCGGAATACCGTGCTCCTCGCAGTACTCGTACATCAGCCGCGCCCCGTCGACGCACAGCCGGGCCTTCAACGAGCCGGGCGCGTAGTAGATGCCGCCGTGGATCACCCCGGAGTTGTGACCGCTCTGGTGCCGTGCCGGCCCGGGCTCCCGCTCCAGCACAACGACCGAATCGTGCGGATGACGCGCCATCCACTCCCGTGCGACCGCCAGACCGACGATGCCGGCGCCGATGACCACCAGATCCCTGGGTCCGGCCACGTCAGCCCACGTACCTATCCAGCCAGGAGTTCAGCGGGCTCCCGGCGCGCAGGGCGGTGACGATCCGGTCCTTGGCCGCGGCGGTGCCCAGCCAGGCGGCCGGCGGCCACTCCTTCATCATCGCGATGCCTTTGTGCCTGAGCAGCTCGATGCGGGGATGGTCCTTGGGGAAGCCCTTCGGTGCGGTCTTGAGGACCGCATGGGCCATGGTCTGGTAGCCGGCCCGGTGTAGATCGTCGACGATCCCGGCGAGCTCCGCTCCGGACTTCTCCCGGTCGACCGCGGTCCGATAGCGCTGCAGCGTCGCAGGGTCGGGCAGGTAAAGGCCGCCGCCGACAGACAGCGCGTCAGCCGAGAAGGAGAGATAGGCCTGACCGACGCCCTGGCCGAGGGTGGCCGCGCAGTTCGTCTTGTACGGCTCTTTGTTCGCGCTGAAGCGGACGTCGCGGTAGGGCCGGAACAGCTTGCCGGGTCCGAACTCGTCGTCCAGTTCGGCGAGCAACTGCTCCATCGGCGCGCGGACGCACCGTTCGTAGACGGCCTTGTGGTCCTGCCAGTAGGACTTGGAGTTGTCCGCCTGCAGCCCCTCATAGAACTCGACCGCCTCGACGGGCCACCCGCTGAACGTCATACCGCCATTCTCATGTCTTAGCGGGCGTCGTGCGTGATTCGCCCGTCCATCATCGTCAGCACGACCGGCACCGCGTGGATCTGACGCGGATCGACCCGGAACAGGTCCGCCCCCAGCACGGTCAGATCGGCGGCCTTACCGACCATCAGAGATCCGGTCCGGTGTTCCAGCCGCAGCTGATAGGCGCCGTTGGCGGTGTAGCCGCGCAGGGCGTCCTGCAGGCCGATGCGCTGGCGGGCCACCAACGGGACGTCGTCGGGGTAGCCCGGCCGCTGCCGCGTCAACAAAGCCTCGATGTGAATCAGCGGCGGCCCCTCGGAAATGTCCACACCGGGGATGTCGCTACCGTAGGTCACCGTCGCCCCGGAGCGAACCAGGTCGCCGTAGGGGAACAGCCGTTCCTCGACCCGATCGGCGCCCAGCATGCGGGTGTAGATGTCGCGGTACTGCCCGTTGTAGTCGGTTCCCCACAGCGGAGTGCAGTTGGCGATGATCCCCATCCGGGCGAAGCGTGGAAGGTCGGCGGGGTCGAGCATCGAGTTGTGCGCGATCACATGACGTCTCGATTCTGCTCCCCGGCCGCGCAACACCTTCTCGAAGGCGTCGAGCACCACCCGCGCCGAGCCGTCTGCGTCGACGTGGATGTGCATGTCGAACCCGGCGGCCTGGGTCGCCTCGATCTGGGCCACGATGTTTCCCGGGGGAAATGTCATGGTGCCCAGTTCATCTGAGGCGTGCCCGCAGCAGGGCGAGAGCAGCAGCGCGCCACCGCTCATGAAGGTGCCGTCAGCCCACATCTTGCAGGTGCCGATGTGCACATGCTCCGAACGCAGTTCGGCATGCCAGACCTTCAGCGCCTCAACGATGGCCAACGGATCGTCGCCGGGGCTACGGGTCCAGTACGACCCGGCCACCCGGACCGGCAGGGTGCCCGCCCGGTCCTGGGCGATCAGGTCTTCGTAGATCCAGCGGGCGTCGGCGCTGGTGGGTCCGGCGGCGGCGCCGGCCTCGAAGTAGGCGGTCATGCCCCACGACGGGGCCGCCTGCAATGTCAGTTCCTGGGCGGTGCGGATGTTGGGGACCGCGAACAGACCCAGCGCGACGATGATCGGCATGTAGGACGCGGCTTCGACAGCGTGGCCGGTGGGGGTGCCGTCAGGGCCGCGCACCCAGTACTGCGCGCCGGGATCCGGGTCGGGGGTGGAGGCGTCGATACCGGCCGCACGCATCGCCGCGGTGTTGAACCAGATGTCGTGGGCATCCGCGGAGAAGAGGTACATCGGCCGGTCCCCGGTGATCTCGTCCAGCCATTCCCGGCGCGGGGAACGGTCCTCGAAGGAGTCGGGCATCCAGGCATAGCCCCGCAGTGGCGCGTCGGCGGTTTGGTCGGCCACCCACCGGCGGATGGCGGTCAGCACCGCGTCACGCCCGACAATGCCGGAGAGGTTGACCCCCAGCTTGGACACCGCCATCGATGCCAGATGGTTGTGGGCGTCGATGAAACCGGGCAGGCACATGCGCCCGCTCAGGTCGATCGGCTCAGTGGTGGAGTCGACGAATTGCGCTGCGGCATCAAGGGTTCCGACGTGGACGATGTCCCGGCCACGGACCACCACCGCCTGCGCCCAGGGCTGCGCGGGATCACCGGTCCAGATCGGGCCGTTGGTCAGCAGGTAAGAGCCAGCCATGGCGGACCACGCTAGCCGAATACCTGTGACACCCTGAGGGTCATGAACAGACTGGGAGTCATGAACAGACTGTGCGCGATGGCGGGTTCAGCGCTGGCTGCGGTCACCCTCGCCGCCCCGGCTGCCGCGACTCCCCCGGGCGTCGAGGTCGAGACACTCTCCACGAACACCGTCAATGGAACTCAGTACATCGTCACCCGGATCACTGTCGCGCCGGGCGCCGGCACCGGCTGGCACTACCACCCCGGCGACGTGTTCGGCTACATCAGCGACGGCGCGATGACCCACTACAACACTGGAGCCGGGGACAGCGGTTGCGCGGTGGACGCGGTGTACTCCGCCGGCGCCCCGGTTAAGGAGGGCGTCGGGCCCGGATTCGTCCACAATGGCCGCAACGAGGGCACCTCCCCCCTGGTGATGGAGGTTGTGTACGTCAACCCAGTGGGCACGCCCCTGTCGGTGGAGGTGCCCGCACCCGCCAACTGCGCGGTTTCCTGACGGGCCGGTGACTTCCCGTCTTTCGGGCTGTGTCATTCACCTCAGAAAAGGTTCAATAGTGGCGATGAACGGAGACTCTCGTGGCTGCTGATGCGCTTCGCTGTCTGGTGACCGGCGCCACCGGATACATCGGCGGCCGGCTGGTCCCTCGCCTGTTGGAGAGCGGGTTCGAGGTGCGTGCCCTCGCCCGTAATCCGGACAAACTGGCCGCCGTGCCCTGGCGGGATCGCATCGAGGTGGCCAAAGGCGACCTCAGCGACGCCGGGTCGCTGCGGTCCGCTTTCGACGATGTCGACGTCGTCTACTACCTGGTGCATTCGATGGGGTTTGAGAAGGACTTCGCCACCGAGGAACGCCGGGCCGCGCAGAACGTCGTCGCGGCCGCCCGCAAGGCCGGTGCGCGACGGATCGTCTACCTCAGCGGCCTGCACCCCGAGGGCACCGAACTGTCCACCCACCTGGGTTCCCGCACCACCGTCGGTGAGATCCTGATCGCGTCCGGTATCGAGACGGTCGTCTTGCAGGCCGGTGTGGTGGTCGGCTCCGGGTCGGCGTCGTTCGAAATGATCCGGCACCTGACCGACCGGTTGCCGGTGATGACCACCCCGAAGTGGGTGCACAACAAGATTCAGCCCATCGCCATCCGCGACGTCCTGCACTATCTGGTGGCGGCGGCGACCTGCCCGGTCCCCGAGTCACGCACCTGGGACATCGGCGGCCCCGACGTTCTGGAGTACGGCGACATGATGCAGATCTACGCCGAGGTGGCGGGTCTGCGGCCACGCCGGATCCTGGTGCTGCCGGTGCTCACGCCCCGGATCGCCGCCCTGTGGGTCGGCCTGGTGACGCCGATCCCATCCGGCCTGGCGCGGCCACTGGTCGAGTCGCTGCATTGCGATGCGGTGATGAACAACCATGACGTCGACACGATCATCCCGCCACCGGAGGGCGGGCTGACGCCGTACCGGCGGGCGGTGTCGCTGGCGCTGGCGCGGATCTCGCGCGGCGAGGTCGAGACCACGTGGAACACCGGCACCGCCGCGCACCTGCCCAGCGACCCGGAGTGGGCCGGTGAGGTCGTCTACACCGATACGCGTTCACGGCATACAACGGCCAGCCCCGAGCAACTCTGGAAGGCGCTCGAGAGCAGCGTCCCGCAGCATTGGCGGGTCGAGGATCGAGACCCGGGCCGGACGCTGAAACTCCGCGCCGAACGGCGCGGTCCCGGGGATCGCTGGCTGGAGATGCACATCACTCCGGAGGGCACCGGCAGCCGCTACGAACAGCGGGCGATCTTCTATCCGCGCGGACTGGTGGGCCGGTTGTACTGGTACGCCGGACGTCCGTGGCAGGCAGTCGCCCTGGACCGGCGAGTGAAGAAGGTGACCTCCGCCGTCCGCTGACCGGCGTGAGGGCCGACTCGTCAGGGTCGGCTTAACGCCGAGACGTTGTCGTTGCCGGCCTGCACCGCGGCCAGCATGTTCTCCACCACGTTCTTGCCGAGCGCCGTCGCGTTGGGCAGCGCGATCGGATAGTCACCGTCGAAACAGGCGCAGCACAGCCGGCTTGCGGGCTGCTCGGTGGCGGCGATCATGCCCTGCTGGGAGATGTAGCCGAGGGTGTCGGCGCCGATGGCATGGCGCACCGATTCCAGGATCTCGCCGTCCTCGGTCTGGGTGCCCGGCGCGTTGGCGATCAGTTCGGCCGGGGTGGCGAAGTCGATTCCGTAGAAACACGGCCACTTCACCGGCGGGGAGGCGATCCGTACATGGACCTCCACAGCGCCAGCCTCACGCAGCATCCGGATCAGGGCGCGCTGGGTGTTGCCGCGGACGATGGAGTCGTCGACGACGATCAGTCGCTTGCCGCGGATCACCTCTTTGAGCGGGTTGAGTTTCAGCCGGATACCGAGTTGGCGGATGGTCTGTGACGGCTGAATGAAGGTGCGGCCGACATAGGCGTTCTTCATCAGACCCTGGCCGAAGGGGATGCCGGACTCCTGGGCGTAGCCGACTGCGGCGGGAGTGCCCGACTCCGGCACGCCGATCACCAGGTCGGCCTCCACCGGCATCTCCCGGGCCAGCCGTCGGCCGATGTCCACCCGCGCGCCGTGCACCGATCGTCCGCCGATCACGCTGTCCGGACGGGCCAGGTAGACGTACTCGAACACGCAGCCCTTGGGCGTGGGCGGGGCGAACCGACTGGAGCGCACGCCGTCGGAGTCGATGGCCAGCAACTCCCCCGGTTCGATGTCACGGACGAACGACGCCCCGACGATGTCCAGGGCGGCGGTCTCCGATGCCACCACCCAGCCGCGGTCCAGCCGTCCCAGTGACAAGGGCCGGACACCGAATGGGTCGCGGGCCGCGTACAGGGTCGTCTCGTCCATGAAGACCAGGCAGAACGCGCCGCGCACGGTCGGCAGCAGTTCCAGGGCAGTCTGTTCGATGCTGGAGTCGGCCGCACCGCCGGCCAGCAGGGCTCCCAGAATATCGGAGTCGGTGGTCGCCGCGCCGGGTGCGTTGTGATTGATCAGGCCGTCCTTGCGGGCCCGGTTGGCCAACTCGGCGGTGTTGACCAGGTTCCCGTTGTGGCCCAGGGCGACTCCGGTACCCGCCGCGGTGTTGCGGAATACCGGTTGGGCGTTCTCCCAGGTCGTCGATCCGGTGGTGGAGTAGCGGCAGTGCCCGATCGCGACATGGCCCGGCATGGCGGCCAGCGTCTGTTCGTCGAACACCTGGGAGACCAGTCCGAGATCCTTGAACACCAGCACCTGGGAGCCGTCGGCCACGGCGATACCGGCCGCCTCCTGACCGCGGTGCTGGAGAGCGTAAAGGCCGTAATAGGTGAGTTTCGCAACGTCCTCGCCGGGGGCCCAGACGCCGAAGACGCCGCATTCTTCCCGGGGCGGGCTCTCGATCTGGTCGGTCACGATGTGGGCTGCTCCCCGGTCGGCGACGGGGCTCAGTCTACGGGCAGAACCACCTGAAGGGGGAATCGAAAATCCCGGCCCTCAGCCGCTTTCGGCGCCTTCGAGGCTGACCAGCGGAAACCACCGGGCCACCTCCGCCGCCCGAGCTCCGGAGAGACTCATCTCACCGGTGTCCACCGCCTGGTCGAACCGCCGCAGACCGGTGGCCAGCAACAGCCAGGTTCGGGCATCGGTCTGCACCACGTTGGGCGGGGTACCGCGGGTGTGCCGCGGTCCCGCCACGCACTGCACCGCGACGAACGGCGGTATCCGAACCTCGACACTGGCGCCGGGGGCGAAGCCGGCCAGCGCCCGTGCCGTCAACCGGACGGCGACGGCGAGTGCGGACCGTTCGGGCTGCGGCAGGTTCCCGTCCCGCAGCCATGGCCCAACGGCGGCGACGGCCTCGCGCAGGGCGCCGGAATCGACGCCGCGACTCATGGCTGCCGCCGGGAAAACCGCTGCACCGCCATGGCGGTCACCGCACCGGATTCGTTGATTGCCAGGTGCGCCAGCATCGGGGCCAGCAGGCTGCCGGAACGTTCGGCCAGCAGCGCGAACCCCCAGCCCGCCAGTCCGGTGACCGCGACGGTGCCCAGAATCGGCTCCCCGGTGGCACGGGCGTCCGGGATGTGGGTCAGTCCGAAAGTGAGGGCCTGCAGGGCCCGCCCGCCGGTGCGGCCGAACGCACCGGCGGACACTGTCGCCAGCGCCCCGCGGAACGCGGTCTCCTCCGACCACACCGTGCCGAGCGGGATCTCGAATCCCAGCCAGCGGCCCGGCCGTGCCGGCAGATCCCGCCCCACCATCGCGGTCCGCACCCGCGGCACCATCGTCGCGGACCCCACCCCGGCCGCGACGGTTCCGGCGACGGCCGCACCCAGGCGCAGCCCCGCCGTCGCCGACGGCGGCCGCAGCCCGAACCGCGCCCGGACCAGCACGGCGAGCCCGGTACCCAGGGCGGCCTGCACCACGGGGTGACGCCGCCAGGGCCGGTCGATACCCGCGGTGAAACTCCATCCGACCAGTGCGGCCGCCAGAGTCAGAGCCTGAAGCCGTTCGCTCCCCTTCACGCGAACTCCGGGCCGCCGACGGGCATCACCTCTGCAACCAACGCCGGACCCGTTCGGTATCGACCTGCGTCCAGCCCTCCGGGGCGGCCACCGCCACCCACCCGTCGAGTTGGCGGTCGCCGTACCGGTGGCCGTGGCCGGCCGGCACCCGGGCGGAGCTCGTGACGTTGCCGGCCATATCGGCGCTCACCTGCCAGAACGTGACGATCGGGTACCAACGCATCGACGGGCTGCGGTCCAGACCGGGTGGCTCGGCGAGCCAGTCGGGTCGCCTGAACAGCAGATCGGGTGACCACCACACCACCGGGTCGGAAGCGTGTTGCATGAACAACACCCGGTTCTCCCGCCACGGCGGGGCGGCCACCGCCGCGATCTCAGCGGCGCTGGAGGACTGGGTGAAGCGGACCGTGCGCCCGTTGTCGTACCGAGGTTGCACCTCGGGGGTTCCCGGGTCGCGGCGCTCCGTCACCGCTCGCCACAACTTGCTCTCATTGGGGGGACCGACCCACAGCACGGCCGAGAAATCCATAGCGACGATGTCGTGCAAGTAACCGAAAGCACCCTGCCCACCCAGCGACCCGAGACTCTCGCCGTACAACGCCAGCTTCGGCCGCCGCTCGACCGGCCACTGCGACCAGCGCTGATGGATCTCCTCAACCATCGCCCGCCCGGCTTCCACCGACTTCTGCCGATCTGCCAGGAAGGAGATCCAGCTGGGCAGATAGGAGTACTGCATGGCCACTAGTGCGGTGTCGCCGTTGTACATCGCCTCGATCGAGCGGGCCGCCACCGGATCAACCCACCCGGTCCCGGTCGTCGTGACGATCACCAGCAGCTTGCGCTCGAAGGCGCGGGTTCGCTGGAGCTCGGAGAGCAGAACCGACACCCGTTCCCCGGTGCTCGGGGCCGACTGCAGCCCGGCGTAGATGCGGATGGGCTCCTTGGCCGGCCGGCCGCTGAGTTCGGCAAGCTCGGCAGCGGTCGGCCCGGTTCCGACGAAGTTGCGACCCTGGAACCCGAGGGTCTCCCACGCGGCGAACGAGTCTGGGCTGCCTGATCTTTCGGGGTTGAGTGGCTGCTCGACACCTGCCCGGGTGGTGGTGTTCCGCGGCTGGAACACCGCGCTGGCCCCGGCCAGGAATCCCCTCAGCAGCACACCGTTGACCAGAGTGACGATGACGACGACGACGATCGCGGTGCCGATGAACATCGCGACCTCGTCATCGAGTTGCCAGCGCCGGATCATCAGCCGCGCCAGCGCCCGGACCGTGCCGATGAGCAGTCGGGCCGCAGCAACGATCGCCCCTCCGGTCAGCAGCGCCACGAACAGGGTGCGCAGGTACCCCACGGTGGCCGGGCCCTCGACCCCCATCAGTTCGGCCACCTCGCGCTGCCAGGCGGCGGCGGGCACGACCATGAGCACGCTCGCCCCGATAGACACCGCGATGACGACGGCCTGGAGGGTGTACCGGATCCGCGGCGGCGGCGGCCACCACCGACGGCCGCGCAGCACCAGTCGGCGGGTCGCTGCGCCGGCCAGCACCCCGATGCCGTACCCGATGGCTGCGTTGATGCCGCCGATGAAGCCCGCGTTCAGCCAGTCCCGCGGCAGCAGCGACGGGGTGAGCGACAGGCAGAAGAACAGCGCCGCGACGGCGACGCCGGTGAAGTCCAGCCGGACCCAAGGCAGCGCGCGTTCCGCCAACGTTCCCCGGCGCATCTGAGCTCCACGGCTCATCCGAACAGCCTGGGCAGTACCCCTTCCGAGGTGCTGCGCAGTTCCTCCAGCGTCACGGTGAAGAGTCCCTGCACCTCAACGGAATCCGAACCGCTGTCCGACACCCCGATCCGGGTGGCAGGCAATCCACGCGCCGCGCACATCGCCCGGAATCGGCTTTCCTCGGTGCGCGGTACCGCCACCAGCGCACGTCCCGCCGACTCCGAGAACAACAGGACAAACGCGTCGGCGACGGTGCCACAGCCGGCGGGCAGCACCAATCGGCACCCGGTCTCGCCGGCCAGCGCGGCTTCGACGACGGCCTGTATCAGTCCGCCCTCGCTGAGGTCGTGGGCGGCCGAGACCAATCCGTCGCGGGAGGCCGACACCAGAACCTCAGCGAGCAACTTCTCCCCGACCAGGTCCACCACGGGCGGCAGCCCGCCCAGATGGTCGGCGGTGACCTGCGCCCAGATTGACCCGTCGAACTCATCGCGGGTGTCACCGAGCAGGTAGAGCGTCTCACCGGGTTCTGCCCCCAGACCGGTCGGCAACCGGCGCCGGACATCGTCGAGGACACCGAGGACCCCCACCACCGGGGTGGGCAGGATGGGTGTTGCGCCGGTCTGGTTGTAGAAACTGACATTGCCTCCGGTGACCGGGATGCCCAGCGCGGCGCAACCGTCAGCGAGTCCCCGCACAGCCTGGGCGAACTGCCACATCACCCCCGGGTCCTCCGGAGAACCGAAGTTGAGGCAGTTGGTCACCGCGATCGGGGTGGCGCCGGTGACCGCGACGTTGCGGTAGGCCTCTGCCAGCGCCAACTGGGCCCCGGTGTAGGGGTCGAGTTGGGTATAGCGGCCCGAGGCGTCGGTGGACACCGCGATACCCCGTTGGGTCTCCTCGTCGATGCGCAGCACACCGCCGTCGGCGTGCTCGGCGAGCACGGTGTTCCCTCGCACGTAGCGGTCGTACTGCTCGGTGATGAACGCCCGACTGCACAGCTGCGGGCTGCCCAGCAGCGCAAGCAGCGTCGCGCGCAGCTCGTCCCCGGTTCCCGGCCGTGGCAGACCCGCTGAGGTGTCCGCGTTGAGCGCATCCTGGGTGTCGGGCCGGGCGAGCGGACGGTGGTAGACCGGGCCCTCGTGGGCGACGGTGCGGGGCGGGACGTCGACGACGGTCTCGCCGTGCCAGGTGATCTTCAGCCGGTCGCCTTCGGCCACCTCGCCGATCACCGTGGCCAGCACGTCCCATTTACCGCACACCGCCATGAATGCCTCGACGTTGTCCGGGGTGACGACCGCGCACATCCGTTCCTGCGACTCGCTGGAGAGAATCTCGGCCGGGGTCATGTTGGCCGCGCGCAGCGGCACCCGGTCCAACTCGATCGTCATACCGCCATCGCCAGCCGAGGCCAATTCCGATGTGGCGCAGGACAATCCGGCACCACCGAGGTCCTGG
>Ga0116183_1003725_pt1 | contig 15361 bp, 13 predicted proteins | sample AD_UKC078_MetaG_FD_89753 | JGI IMG/M metagenome (GOLD analysis project Ga0116183, IMG submission 89753) | Active sludge microbial communities of municipal wastewater-treating anaerobic digesters from USA - AD_UKC078_MetaG | ecosystem: Engineered > Bioreactor > Anaerobic > Digestate | place: USA... | reverse complement strand
CATTGCTCACATTCACCGTCCGGTTCCAGATCTGCTTGAATCCCACCCGGCCCGCATACTCTGTCAGGCTCTCGTTCTCGATCACTGCCACATAGCTCAGGTCTTCCACTGCCGGGCCCTTGTTCTCCAGCCGGATCTTCAGACTGGCATTCGTTCCCGGATTGAGGGAGTCTATGTGCCACTGCTTGGGGGTGGGCTCGATCATCTCCTGCTCCACCTGGAGGGTGTAGCTGGCATTAGCAGATGCATTCTCGCTATAGACAGCAACCAACCATCTTCCCGATGGCGGATTCTTGATCGCCACCCTCTTGGAGCTGCCCTCAGGAGCTCCGCCGTAGTACTCACTGGTGGGGGATATCAGAAACAGGTCCAGGCTGGAGAGAGATGCAGTGGAGGTGTTGGATATGGGGATGGTTGAATTGGAGGGTGTTGAGTTGGAGTAGGGCATATCAGCATCAATGGAATCCGCCCCAAAGCTCCAGTCCAGCCTGGCCTCAATTCCTCCCGCACCTACAGGCAAATCCAGATAATAGTAATCCCACTGATTTCCAGTCAGGCTTCCCGAGTCCAGCCCCCTTCCCTGAGAGAGGGGCAGGGGCTCTGCCACCGTCAGAGTGACGGGAATACTCAGGAGCCTCTTTCCGGTGTCGGTGATATCCAGCGATCCGGTGTAATCTCCAGGATCTGCACCCTCTGGCACCTGGATGGATGCAGCAAAGACCTGCTGGCTGTTGGATGATATGCGCTCAGGAAGGGGCTGCAGGCTGATCCAGTCTGCTATCTCCCCCCGGGGGGAGATGGAAAGCCCTTCTCTCTCCTGGTTGCTGAAGAAGACGAACCTGGTGTTCCAGTCGCGATCTCCGGGAGCAAGGGCATATAGCTTCTTCTGCGGCCGGTCGGCTCCCGTATCCAGGCCCACATAGACCCCCTCCCCGGAGGGCAGATAGGCCCACCTTCCAGGGGTCCATCGGTCGGGCACCACCCCGCTCATCCCCTCCCCCAGCTCCTGCAGGAGATGATAGGAATGGAGAGCATCCAGAAGGCCCGTTCCCTGATAGTACGGCTCATAGGAGACACCATGGCTGTTGTTTAGCTTTCGCGCTCCCCTGGTCATAGCCCCCTTGACCCCGGCGGGGGTGAGATCGCCCATCTCCTGCAAGAGAAGAGCAGCCAGGCCGGCAGCAATGGGAGTGGAAAGGCTCGTTCCCGACTCCCGGGCATAGTAGGTATCAACATAATCCGGCCCTTTCAGTCCTGCAGGCACAGTGGATATGATATCCATCCCCGGGGCGACGACATCCGGCTTGATCCTATCGTCCCTGGTCGGCCCGGAGCCGGAGAACTTGGCCATGCGGCCCTCAGCATCAGTTGAACCCAGGGTGATGACATTCACCCCGTCGCCTGGGGAGTCGATAAGGCCCGGAGGCAGGGCGAGGACGATGGGCACAAAAAGGAAGTAGACATCCTTGCTGCTCCCCCCGGCGCCGGAGAGCTCGACCGGGGAAGAGCCTCTCAGCTGGCTGGCCGATGCTCCCGATGGCTGATCTTTGTTCTTGGTGCTGTTGCGGTTGCCCGCAGCCACGCATACCACCGCTCCCTGATTAGCGGCATTATCTGCAGCCATGGTTATGGGTGGATTGGTCTCCCCCAGGTTTATCCCTCCCAGGCTGAGGCTCAGAACATCAGCGCCATTGTAGATGGCCCACTCTATGCCGGCAATGATATCCGATACCCTGCCGTCGCCATTCTGGTCGATCACCTTGACATTGATCAGGCTTGCCCCGGGGGCGATTCCTTTATACTCTCCCTTCGAGCTGACGCCCGAGCCGGCGATGATGCCGGCGATCATTGTGCCATGGCCCAGGAGATCATCTGCTGTAACCTCATTTGCCAGGAAGTTCTTCTCTGCAATCACCTTGCCGATCAGGTCAGGATGGTTCTTATCGATGCCCGAGTCGATCACAGCGACATTGATGCCCTTCCCATCGATCCCCTTCTCCCACAGCCTCTCTGCATTGATGATCCGAGCAGGAGAGATGTAACCGTCTGATAGGGAATCGCCATTAACAGATGCATTCCCCTGTGCAGATGCCCTATCATCCCCTGGCGCTGATGCCCTATCATCCCCTGGCGCTGATGTCTTTGCAAAAGCATCGAAATAGATGGCAGATACACTATCGCTTTTGGCCATCTCCTGGATAGTCCGGCTGCTCGCCTCTCCCGCCAGGCCGGGGATGAGCCGATAGCTGTACTTGATCTCAAGGCCGCCGGGGTCCTGAGGCTGGCAATCCTTGAAGATCACAATCACCGGTATCCTCTCCTCCCTCCCGGCATCGAGCATCTCTCTCAGATCGGCATCGATCTTATGATTGGCATCAGGCGACACATCCCCTGCTATCTGCGCTCCGGCCAGGGCCAGGAGTACGAGGCCCGCTGCACAAATTAAAATAAAAATATTTCTGCCCATGATCAACCAAACCTATAACTGGTACGGATCCAGCCCCACCAAGTTCATATCACGTGATGTAAGCAGATAATGCTAAATAAACCTGTGGTACTTTATGGTTGAATGATGTTGGACTGGCTGGCCTCCTACCTGCTCTGGATCAGCTTATTGTTTCTGCTTGTCTCAGCCCTGAGCAGAAAAAGCAGCATTGCCATACCGGGATGGGCTCTATTGGGCCTGTTCTGGCTGTACCAGCCGGGACGCTATCTGGCCAGCAATGATTACCTCAATGCCCTCCTCTTCACTGCCGCCGGCCTGATGTGCCTTTACATGGCGGGGATGCTGGCGAGAAGGAGCAGCCCCTCCAAAGCCCAGCTCTGGGCGAGCTATGCCGCTGCAGTCTGTGGAATGGTCTATTTTCCCTTTGCTGAGATCGAGCCCTTAAGAGAGGCCCTGATAGGATTTACCACCCTCATAACTGCACATGCTCTTCTCGCTCTATCCGTTCCAGTGAGCATGCCAAGCTGGAATATGGTGACCCTGAATGAGAGGTCGGTGGAGATCGTCCTCGCCTGCACCGCCATTGAGAGCATCTCCCTCTTTGCCGGACTGATCATATCAGTCCAGGCACCAAGAGGGCGCAAGGCGATAGCTCTGGCCCTGTCCACCCTCTCCATCTATATCCTGAACATAGTGAGAAATGGGTTTGTGATCGTAGCCTACGGCTGGAGCTGGTTTGGCAGCGAGAGCTTCGAGGTTGCTCATAATATGATCGCCAAGATCGGGTCTGCTGCTACTCTTTTATTGATCTCGTATCTGATATTCCTCCTCCTCCCCGAGCTTCTCCTGATCATCGATGAGCTGGCCGGGGACATAAGACACCCCAGGGGAGATGCCGCTTGAAGCTGGCCAGGAACTCCCGCCGCTGGATATCAGTGCCCATCATCCTGACTGCAGTCCTGGCCGTTGCCGGGAACTGGTACATATCCGCTGCTGCCTTCATGAGCCTGATCTTCATGGTGTTCTTTCACCGGGACCCTGATCGCCTGCCCCAAAGCGAGGGAATGCTCTCTCCGGCTGATGGAAGGATCATTCAGGCCACACCGGAGAAGGTCACTGTATTCATGGGCCTGGGCGATGTGCACGTCAACCGGGCGCCTTTGGACGGGACGATAATCAGCCTGGAGCACAGGAAAGGGACCCATCTTCCCGCCTTTCTCAACCGCGCCAGCCAGAACCAGCAGAGCAGGATGAGGATCGAGACAGAAGATGGGGAGATCCAGCTGTCCCAGATCACCGGGACCATTGTAAGAGAGATCGTCTGTTATGTCAAGCCAGGAGATCACGTCCTCCGGGGGGAGAGGATAGGCATGATCCGCTTTGGCTCCCGGGTTGAGACCAGTATTCCCAGAGGATATAAGCTGCAGGTGTCTTTGGGAGACAGCGTCCGGGCGGGGAAGACGGTGATCGCCGTCAAGCTTCATTCTGGAGCGTCAGAGGCTCTGGTGGCATCAGGCGAATCAGTGGAATCGAGAGCACCGACATCGGAGATATCAGCGGCACCAGATGTGCCCGGAGCCTCCTCATGAACATCCTGCACGCCCTCCGGCCGCCGGACCTGTTCACCATCTTGAATATCTCTTTGGGATTTGCTGCCATTCTCCTCATCCATGAATCGCAATCTCAGGATGCTATAAAGCTCGCTGTACTTCTCATAATTATAGCTGCAGTAGCAGACGGCCTGGACGGATTTGTGGCTCGAAGAACTGGATCCGGCCCTCTGGGAGCAAACCAGGACTCCCTGGCAGACCTGATCTCTTTTGGAGCAGCCCCCGCCTTTCTTGTGGTTGGGGCCTTCAGCCCGCCCATGCATATCTGGCCGGCAGCGATCATCTTTCTCACCTGTGGAGCTCTCCGCCTGGCCAGGTTCAATATCTCAGGCAAGAGCGATCAACTCTTCGAGGGCCTGCCCATCCCTGCAGCAGGCATGGCTCTGTCCGTCAGCGTCCTTCTGGGGAAGCCCAGCCTGACCATTCCGCTGATGTTATTACTGGCTCTGCTCATGATAAGCACCTTGCCTTATCCCAAGATCAGGGATATGAGAATCCTCTTGATACTGGGCCTGCTGGTCATAGCTGCTGCCTGGGCGGTCTTCCTTCAAAGCAACATCCTTTATGCCGCCATTATTTTGGGTGGGCTCGCAATTGCATATTTATTAAGTCCGGTGGTGATCTCACGCCTACAAAAAGGGAGATAGCGGCATTTGAGGCCGGCATTAAGCTGGGAGCACTTTATCACCAATTCGTGGGCTCTCCAGTAGGAATGAGGACTGCATCCAGCCTGGAGAGAGCTATGGAGGAGAGCATCTCCCTTCAGCCTTATGTCCGCAGGGTTGAGGTGAGGATAAACCGGGATATGCTAAAGGAGAACATCTTCGGCTACGGCGAGCTGGAGGGGAGGATGATCTGGGCCCAGGTGGAGATAGAATATGAGGGAGAGGTGATCTCCGCCCGGCTGGAGTATGACCAGGAGAGCTGCTATCCCCTCATGAGGCTGAGATAGAGCACTCCAGCCGGCAGCCGGCCTCATAGCTCAACTGCTCTAAAGATTCCTTGTCTGACTACTCGAACTCTATTGTGCCCGGGGGCTTGGGGGTCAGATCGTAGACCACTCTGCAGACCGCAGGTATCTCCCCGGTGATCCGGCTGCTGATACGTCTGAGCGCCTCCCAGGGAAGCTCCATCGCCTCTGCTGTCATGGCATCCTGGCTGGAGACAGCACGCACGGCGATCACATAGCCGTAGATCCGGTCGCCTTCCTTGACTCCAGTCGCCTTGCCCAGGAGGGCGGCAAGTGCCTGCCAGGGATTGAATTCCTTCAACTCCTCCTCCACAATGGCATTTGCCCTTCTGACCACATCCAGCTTATCGCTGGTGACCTCGCCTGCCACTCTGACTGCCAGCCCGGGGCCGGGAAACGGCATCCTCTCGCTGATCTCTGCAGGGAGGCCCAGAGCCCGTGCCACCTGGCGGACATCCTCCTTGTACAGGTCGCGCAGAGGCTCGACTATGCTCTTGAACTCCATCCGGCTGGGAAGGCCTCCCACATTATGATGGGCCTTTATGCCCCCATCCGACTCGATCCTGTCCGGATAGATGGTGCCCTGGATCAGGCAATCGCTGCCTATCCTGCCTGCCTCCTCCTCGAAGATCCGGATGAAGGTCTCTCCCACCACCATCCTCTTCTCCTCGGGATCGGTGATGCCTCGCAAGGCCTCCAAAAAACGCTCCTGGGCGTTGACCCGCACCAGTCCAAGATCCTTGAACAGCTCCTCGATGCGCTCGGACTCAGACTCTCTCATCAGCCCCGAGTCCACATAGACAGATACCAGCCGCTCACCCAAAGCCCGGTGGGCGAGCACCGCACACACTGAGCTGTCCACCCCTCCAGACAGACCGATAATTGCGCGGCCCTGGATATTGCGTTTGATCTCCGCAATGGCATCCTCTATGAAGCGCTCCACATTCATGGCCATAGCTAGCATGCTCGGCTTTCAAGATTTGAGGCTTGCGGTTATAACATTGGCCTCATAGGTCAAACCGGGTAGCATCAATGCTTTCAGATGATCTCAATATGAGAACTACATGAAAAATAAGACTTTAAATTATCAAAACCAGGATATACTGGCGGGATAGGAGAGTGGGATTCGCCATATCCTGCGGGAGGGCTCATCCCTCCAGCCCTCCCTGCGATCTGTGACGCTGCGATGATAATTCTCTTTTCATTCAGATCGCAGTTGCTTTATGCCAGCGAGGCGATGCCTCGATCAGCATGATCAGGAGAATAGAAGACATAAAAGAACGCATAAAGTGCGGACGGGCAGTGGTCCTCACCCAGCCGGAGATCTCCCGGATGCTTGAGGAGAGAGGAGAGGTCAGTCTGAAGGATGTTGATGTCGTCACCACTGCCACCCGAGCGGTGATGAGCGGCACATATGCTGTGCTATCCTTTCCCCTGGCAGCTCCGGGATCATTCATCCGCGCCAGCAGCGCCAGGATCAATGGCGTTCCCGCCTGGCCCGGACCCTGTCCCAATGAGAGGTTGGGGATGATCGATCTGATGGTATACGGCACCTCGCACAGCATATACCAGCCTGAGTATGGGGGAGGACACCTCTTCCGCGAACTGGTGGAGGGAGGAGAGGCGCGGGTGGAGGCGGAGTCTGAAGATGGAAAGGTCATCGAGAGGTCCATCCGCCTGGAGGAGATACCCTATGCCCGTATATTCTCCACCCGCAATGCCTTCAAGAACTATGTGGCCTTCGTCAACCCCAGGAGCCTCCCTCTGAAGAGCATCTTCAGCCGCATTGAGTTTCCCCCCCCACCTTGCTGCTGCCACGGTCTCTGGATGCGGCCAGATCAACCCGGTCAAGAACGATCCCTATCTGGAGACCATAGGCATCGGGACCCGCATTCTCCTCAATGGCGCTCAGGGCTTTGTGGTGGGCAAAGGCACCCGCTCCCTGCCCACCCGGCCCAACCTCCTCGGTCTGGCTGATATGCATCAGATGGATCCGGAGTACATGGGCGGCTTTCTGACCTCAGCCGGCCCGGAGTGCATAGGCTCCTGGGCGGTGCCCATTCCGGTTCTCAATGAGACCATTCTCAATGCCATATTGCAGCAGGACAGGGATATTCCTCTCACCATAATGGATGTGAATGTCCGCCAGAAGATCGGCAAGAGCAGCTACGGGGATGTCTGGGATTCAGTCGATCTAAGGGTCAGGTTCGATCCGGAGAGGTGCAGAGGCTGCAGCGTATGCACTGCAGAGCCGGTCTGTCCCATGAGAGCGATCCTCATCGAGGATGGCCGGGTTATGCGCGATGAAGAGAGGTGCTTCAACTGCGGCCTGTGCGTCTCCCAGTGCAGCGGCGGGGCCTTCCAGGGAAGGCTGGGAGCCATTCATCTGGGGGAGAGGACAGTTCCCATCCAGCTCCGTCAGTCGGATAGAGCAAGGGCGGTGAAGCTGGCAGAGAGGCTGAAAGAGGAGATCCTGGATGGCTCATTCGGCCTGACTGAGATGGTGGAACGGCTGTGAGAGGAGAGGCCAGCAGAAGGACCAAAACCGGATGAAGATGAAAAATGGAGGACTGAGGAGACCGATACGGCTGCCGTTTTGTAAAGCTGGTGGACAGCCGGGGCAGTGGAAAGGAGTTTGAGTTAGATCCGGGAATGGACTTTGTGCCTGCAGCGTCATGCTGATGGCTTTTTGGCAGGGGACAGTCTGGCTGGGGAGAGGGGCTGGCACAAGCATCCTCTCGCATACCTTGGCGCGCCTCAGCAGCTCTTCAGGCGCGCCGCAAAGGCCGCCTCTTAGTGAGACGATGAAACCTATTTATCGGCTGGGCTCCAAGGATGGTCGATGACCATGGGGAATCCTCATGAATTCCGATCGGCTTAAACGCTATCAAGAGAAGAGGGACTTCACTGTCACTTCTGAGCCCAATCCATCCTTATTGGCGGAGAAGGGAGAAGCCTCAGGCGGCCATACCCCAGGCGGCCAGATCTTTGTAGTGCAGGAGCACCATTCCCGCCAACTGCACTATGACCTCCGCCTGGAGGTGGAGGGCGTCTTGAAATCCTGGGCTGTGCCCAAAGGGCTTTCCATGAATCCAAGGGATAAGCGACTGGCAGTCCAGACCGAAGACCATCCAGTGGAGTATGCCTCATTTGAGGGCACAATTCCCGAGGGGCAGTACGGAGCAGGAACGGTGGTCATCTGGGATTCGGGCAGCTACAGGAACCTCTCAAATAAGGATGGCCGGGAGATTCCCCTCTCCCGGGCCCTGGAAAGCGGCCATGCCTCATTCTGGCTGGAGGGCAGGAGGCTGCAGGGCGGCTTCGCCCTCACCAGGACTCCTCGCGGCTGGCTGCTGGTCAAGATGAGGGATGAGAAGGCGAAATCATAGAATGCTCTTGTCTCCTGCTATGAAAGCGATACAGCTATTGATTCATCAAAGAGCATTTTTTTCAAGAGATCGGATTAAGGGCTAATGAAAAATAGGGGGAGAATGGCATCCGTCCACAGGAATGATGGACCAGCATAAGCGAGAGAGGAGGCGGGCTCTTGGGGCAGTGATCGGCTGCTCAGCGGCCATCTTCTGGCCGGGGGCTCTCACCTTCGGCTTTCCCGGTGTGATGGCCCCGGCATGGCGGGAGATGTTCCAGGTCGGCAGCGGGGCCACTGGAGCGGCTCTGTTCTTCATGCTGGCAGCAGTGGGCATCAACATGTTCCTGGTGGGCCGCTGGCAGGAGCGGTATGGAATCAGAAGGATGATCTTTCTGGGGATTCTCCTCACTGCCTGCGGTTGCATCCTGGCGGCATATGCAGAATCGATTTTTATGGTCTATGCCTGGTCTTTTCTCAATGGAACTGCCTCATGCTTTGTTTACATCCCCGCCCTCACTCTGGTGCAGCATTGGTATCCCCACCGGAGGGGGCTGGTCTCAGGGACGGTGAGCATGGTCTTCGGGCTCGCCGCTGCCATCATGTCTCCTGTATTCGGGATGATGCTGCAATCCCTGGGCTACAGGAGTCTGGGCCTGCTCCTGGCTGCCCTTACCCTGGCTTCAGGCTTTATGGGCGCATACCTCGCCCGGGAGCCGGATTATACAGCCGGCTGGCAGTGGGGGAAGGGAGCCGGCACGGGAAGTGAGGAGAGGAATCGATCTTTGACAGTGAAGGAGACTCTTCACACTCGGAGCTTCTGGTTTCTCTGGATGACCTGGACCCTGGCCGGGGCGGCGGGTATCTCCATGACCGTCCTCTCCACAGGCTATGGATTATCCCTGGGCCTTCCCCTGGAGTCCTCAGTCCTCATCCTCACCGCCTTCAATCTGACCAATGGCACCGGCCGCCTGGCGAGCGGTTATCTCTCCGATCAATGGGGAAGAGCAAGGGTCATGAGCTTGGCCTTCCTGGCTGCAGCCCTGGCCTATTTTCTCTTTCCCCTGGCAGATGATCTGCCCTCGTCTGCAATCCTGGCGGCAGTGGTGGGATTTGCCTTCGGCACACTGTTTTCAGTATCAGCCCCCCTGGTGGCAGACTGCTTCGGCCTGGATCATTTCGGAGCCATATTCGGCCTTACCTTTGCCGCCTACGGATTTATCGCCGGGCCGCTGGGTCCCGCCCTCGCTGGACATCTGCTGGATCTGAATGGAGGCGACTTCGTCCCCGTCTTCCTCTATCTGGGAGCCTTCAGCCTGCTTGCCGCCCTCTCCATCAGGCAGGTGGTGCCCCCGCAGGATTATTGATGCAGAACGAGGATCAGGATCAGAACCGCACATCCACCTCCACCAGCTTTGCCCCCTGTTTTAAGGCCTCCTTGACTGATTCTTCATCCTTCATCAGGAAGATGCGCCACTCATCATTCTCAATCCGGGCTAAGGAGTTCTTCAGCACCCAGGAGTATCTGCTCTTGCGGCTCAATTTTACCACATAACCGCGAGAGTCCTCTATCGCTTTGACTGCAAATCCCCTTCTCTCCAGGAGCTTTGCCACCAGATTCCTCTCCCCAGGGGTCTTGAGAATGAATCGAAACTCATTCCGGTCATAGTAGCTGGCAAGCTCTCGAAATGTCTCTTTGTCCTCGAAGAAATGTTTGAAAGCCCAGTAGCTGCCCGCCCTTATTATGGTGATCTCTCTCTTTGAAGCGGCAGGCAGGTCTCTCCTGCTCAAGGCTCGGGCTCCGATATGTCTACCATATCTATCTACCACCACACCAGGCTGCCATATCTGTCTATCCACTGGGCTGCCGCATCTGTCTATCCGCCGGACTGCCGCATCTATCTATCAGCCGGACTGCCATATCTGTCTATCAGCCGGGCTGCCGCATCTGTCTAATCCTCTTCCAGCCGGCAGAAGGTGCAGCTATGATGCCAGATCGGCTCGACACAGATCTGGATGGGGTTCTCGCTGGCATAATTGCCTTCAGTGATATCCTGGATGAACCTGCGCACCTCATCTGAGGACATCCCCCGGGGCCTGATCCTTCCCACCTCACGGCCGTGGACACCTTGATGCCCCTCAGTCTTGTCCACAGTGGCGGCGGCATATTCGGGATCGTCCTCGCTATCTCCATCTCCCAGAAAGAGATGGTTTCCATGGTAGAAGCCATAGCAAATAGGCCAATGATGGTTGGTCATAGCCTCCACCAGATCGTCCTCAGCTTCCAGTTCCTTGAATGAGAATACGCGGTCGGGATGCTTCATAATCTTCACCTCCCTGGGCAATGATAGCCCGGCATTAAATAGTTTCTCAGGGCAGGAAGGCTGCAATTATTGCAGATACTGCTCCTGAATGTGGAATGGAGCACTTGAAGCAATGAACAGGGCGCCCGGCGGCTGTCGCGCCTCGATATGCCGTTCCATCCAGGGCGCCATTGCTGATCAGCCAGATCGCTTTGCTGCTCTCTCTCCTTCCATCTAGGCCTTCACCGTCTCCTCAAACTCCTTCATCTCAAGATGCCGCGGCTGGTAGTCTATTCCCTGGCTGTGAAGATCAGTCACATAAGAGCGGAGGTGCTTTCTTGAGCCGGCCAGGAGTCCCTGATACATGGTCCTGACATCCTCGCTCTCAGCTACTGCCAGCTCAGCCTCCAGGTCCATGATGCTTATCTCCTCAAATTCTGCTGCCGCCCTCAGCGCCCCCTCAATGGAGGCTGATCCCTCTGCCAAAAGGCGGTCGTGGATCTCCTGCAGTGTCTTGTTTTCGAACAATCCCGGCACATCTTCTGGAAGGGCAAGGCCATGCTTATCGATCACCGCCTTAGCCTGGTCCATGTGGCTCTGCTCTGATCTGGTCAGGTCCAGGAAGATGGTGAGATTGTTCTTCTCGTACAGAGATGAGTAGATGTCTCTTGCTGCCTTCTCCTCCTCCCAGATGAATACAAGCCCCTCTATCTCTCTTGGGCTGAGCCCTCCCAGGACAGAAGCAGCTGCCACCTCGCCCTGACTGGTCAGGGTGAGGATGCCCTCGCCATAGGCCACATTGTGCTTCTGGCTGATGTCAGGATTGTCAGAGAGCGCCCATATGATGGAGATCGCCTGTCCTGGGGAGAAGGACTTGTCGAACCGGTCAGAGGTCTTGAGCTTTCTTTTCAGCTCGATTATGGTTCTTCCGTCCGATTCCCTTCCCGCATACTCCTCTATATCGTCAGTGCCGCCCAGCATGGTATCCTCGATATGAGGGCCATAGTTGCCTGTGCAGTACTCGTCCAGCACCACGGCCCGGCCATTGTCCACTGAGGCCAGGATTATGTCTGAGTCCTTCATCCACTCCAAAGGCTCAAATCCCAGAGCTATCCAGCCGGTGGTGCTGCCGTTCAGGGCGAGATAGAGATACTCATCATCATTCCTCCAGGAGATCTGCATATTCCCGCCGCTATAACCCTGTCTGGGCGGGGCCTGGAGGAGCATGCTGCGGCTGTATTCCCCCTCGCTGACTATTCCATCGGCCTTCCATTCCATTGTGGCATCCTGCTCTGAGACCACTGGGGCCTCCGGGCGCTCGATGCAGCCCGAAAGGAGCAGAAGGAAAAGCAGGAAAAACGGGAAGATGATAACATTGATCGCCTTCATACTCAAACACCATTAAGGACTGGTGGACTGCAAACTATATCAGGCTATTCTACTCGGGTTCTCCGCCCAATGGCAAACCCAATGGCAAGCAAAACATAGATATACAAAAACATCATTATTAATAGTTGTGATTCCACATGATGAGGCTCGTCATTGCATTCATTCTCTTATGGCTGCTGGCCGCCTGGATTCTCGTCTGGCCGAGAAGAGCAACCAAAGCATAATCCATTCAGAAGGCCAACATATGGGCTCTGGATGAGAGCAACCGTAGCGCTTCTCATCTCCCTCCTCCTCTTCCTCCTCCTCTTCACCTTCCGCTCTCTAGCCCCTCCTTCTCCTTTCTACCACCTCCCTTCTCCCTTTCCGCTTTCTCCTCTCTGCCTCTCCTCTCTGCCCCTCCTCTCTGCCCCTCCTCTCTGCCCCTCCCCTCTGCCCCTCCTCTCTGCCCCTCTCCTCTCCGCCTTCTCCCTTCTGTCTCCTCCCATCTCCCTCTCCCTTTCTGCTTTCTTCCCTCCATCTCTCCTCTCTGCCTTCCCCGTTCTTCTCTTTGCCTTCTCCCTTCACGAGGCAAAGGGTTTTACTATACAGAGAGCAGATTTTCGCCCATGATATTGTATTCATCTGGAAGCTGCTATCTGGAGCAGATGATAAGCAGTGCAGCGGTTGAGATTGCTTGCGCCTCTATCCGGATGGCGAGGAGGATCCCGGATGGCCTTCCAGGTGGATTGATCATAGAGCCCTCAAATCCTTTTCTTTCCGAGCGGCAGATGACATTCAGGGCATTTTAGATCACTGGTGGTTGGACTGCATTGTCAGCTCCGGATAAGAGGATGAACATCCTTCTGCTGGGCTTTGTCAGCTTTCTTAACGACATCAGCAGCGAGATCATCCAGCCCATCCTTCCTCTCTTTATCGCCCAGCTGGGAGGAGGCAGCATGGCAGTGGGCCTGATCGGCGGGGTGAGCGATGGCTTGCCCAGCATACTCAAGCTCCTCTCAGGATGCTGCTCCGATCGTTTGGGCAGGAGAAAGCCGCTGGTGGTGGCCGGTTATGCCCTCTCGGCAGCAGGCAAGATCTTCCTTCCCTTTTCCTCCGCCTGGCAGCATGTCTTCCTGCTCAAGACAGTGGAGAGGAGCGGCAAAGGGGTGAGGTCCGCCCCCAGGGATGCCATGATATCCGAGTCCGCAGATGAGAAGAACAAGGGGCGAGGCTTCGGCCTGCACCGGGCTATGGATTCGGCAGGCGCTGTCGTCGGCTCGCTTCTGGCCTATCTCCTCTGGCAGGGAGGATACAGCTACCCCTCCATTCTGATGCTGGCAGGGATTCTCTCAATAGTGGCATTGATTCCTTTTATCAAGGTGAAAGAGAGCTTCTCAGGTTCTGAATGCAGCATCAGACTGAATCTCTCCGCCCTATCCCCTGAGCTTAAGGCCTTCCTTTTCATAGCCTGCCTCTTCGCCCTGGGCAACTTCAGCTATATGTTCTTCATCCTCCGCGCTCAGGCCCATTTCACAGGGTCTATGGCAGTGGCTGCGCCCATTCTCCTCTATCTGCTCTTCAATCTGGTCTATGCCCTCCTGGCCATGCCAGCGGGGATATGGTCGGATCGGGTGGGGAGAAGAAGGGTCCTCTTTCTGGGGTACTCCCTTTTTGCCCTTACCGCCATCGGATTTGCTTCTATCTCCAGCCTCTGGGGCCTGATCGTCCTCTTCGCCCTTTACGGCCTGGTATATGCCCTGGTGGACGGCTCGGAGAGGGCCTATATCTCCGACCTCTGCCCAGCCGGGCTGAGAGGAAGCTCTTTAGGGATATACTACGGTTTGGTGGGGGTGGCATCCATCATCTCCAGCCTGCTCGCTGGGGCCCTGTGGTCCCTCTGGGGTGCTGAGGCCTCGTTTCTTTATGGCGCCGCTGCTGCAGCACTGGCAGCGGGGGGGATGATGGTGATGATGAGAAGGGAGCGATGATCATCTGTCTGAGATGCGCAAGCCGGGCTGCATTGCATTATCTCTCTGCAGGCAGCCCTCACATCCACTGCCCCACCCGCCTTCCACTTCTAGATATGGCTGGCGGCGATCACTGCCCAGGCGCGGGTCATAGAGGGCTGCAGCCGCAGCCGGCAAGCCATGAAGCAGATCTAGTGCCATGCCGTAGCGCCGGATGGGGGCCCGTACCTTCACGATGGCGAGCAAGCCGCTGAGGATGCGGGGCATAGGGGGGGGAGCGGCTCGGTGGAGGTGATGGGCGAAGGGGCCCGTAAGCCAGACAGATCGGAATGATCCGTTGGCGGTGATGGTTTTGGGATGCGATATATTAATGCAAGAATTCTTCAGGCGGGCCTAGCTGAAAGCTTGGATAATATTTTAGGAGATCCAGGCTGTCATCGAGGCTGATTCGAAACCATGAAGGCTGTCTTTTTCTGGGCGCCGCGGGTCGCTCCTCCGGGATGCTGATGAAGGGGCCCCATATAGCCAGACAGATCGGAATGAGGATGTCGATGGTTTTAGGTTGCGATATATTAATGCAAAAATTCTTCAGGCGGGCCCGGCTGAAAGCTTGAATAATATTTTAGAAGATCCAGGCTGTCATCGAGGCTGATTCGAGACCATACAGGCTGTTTTTTCTGGGCGCCGCGATTCGCCCCTCCGGGATGCAGGTGAAGGGGCCACACAAAGCCAGACAGATCGGAATGAGGATGTCGATGGTTTTGGGATGCGATATATTAATGCAAAAATTCTCCAGGCGGGCCCGGCTGAAGGTTGGAATAATATTTAAGAGATTCAGGCTGTTATCGAGGCTGATTCGAAACCATGAAGGCTGTCTTTTTCTGGGCGCCGCGAGTCGGCCCTTCGGGCCTCCCGCGCTAATGCCCTGGGCCCCTCAACGCCGGGGAGGCTTGGATTCAATCGGAACTAGCCGTTGATCGGTTCGAAATGAAACAATACAAACATTGAGTGTATGTAAAATGAACGTGCAATGTGAAAATTGATGAGAAGATATAATGCCATCATATTTTATAATTGGTGTTAAATTCTTAAGATGGACTGGGCCACGACTTTTCAGCCATGGATACAGCCGCCATCTTTCGGCCTTTACTGCTATCGAAAAAAAGCCGATTTTCACGAACCTCCTTGACTTATACCTATATCTTAATGGAGTTGACCTTGTCAAAGAGGCTTTTTCGATATGCTCTGACGTTTCACGCACCTCCCAGGGTTTCAGACACCACCCAGGTGCGTGAAACAGGGACGTTCTCCGTCCCAGAAATCCATCCGT
>Ga0116183_1003719_pt1 | contig 15375 bp, 13 predicted proteins | sample AD_UKC078_MetaG_FD_89753 | JGI IMG/M metagenome (GOLD analysis project Ga0116183, IMG submission 89753) | Active sludge microbial communities of municipal wastewater-treating anaerobic digesters from USA - AD_UKC078_MetaG | ecosystem: Engineered > Bioreactor > Anaerobic > Digestate | place: USA... | reverse complement strand
GACCTCATCAGACACTTCACAGTTTTTGAAAAATCAAAAAGTGACATTAACGGAATAGTGACAATAAAAACAGCAAAGAAAATTGCCTCTTATCACCAGTATTATGCAGTGAACCGTGCAGTCGAATCAACTCTCAGAGCATCCGGATATCATTACAGAAATAAAAAGTTGGAAGAAATCGGATTTACTCCTGAAAGTTACAATCTTCCCGGAGTAAAAGGTCAGCCCGCAGGAGATAGAAAAGGCGGAGTGGTCTGGCACACACAAGGATCAGGAAAATCGCTTTCGATGGTTTTCTATGCAGGAAAGATCGTCCTTGAAATGGATAACCCGACAATATTAGTGATAACAGACAGAAATGACCTCGATGATCAGCTTTTTGACACTTTCGCATCATCAAAACAGCTTCTTCGTCAGGAACCGGTTCAGGCGGAAAACAGAGATCAGCTCAAAGAACTTCTGAAAGTTGCATCTGGGGGAATTGTATTTGCCACGATACAGAAATTTCAGCCCGAAGTTGGCAATGTTTATGAAACACTGACAAGTAGAGAAAATGTAATAGTCATTGCAGACGAAGCGCATAGAACTCAGTACGGATTCAAAGCAAAAACAGTCGATGAACTTGATTACAACAGAAATGTCATCGGTAAAAAGGTAGTTTACGGTTTTGCTAAATATATGAGAGATGCACTTCCGAATGCGACATATCTTGGATTCACAGGAACTCCCATTGAAAATACCGATGTGAACACTCCGGCAGTATTTGGAAATTATGTTGATATTTATGATATTGCTGCATCAGTAAATGACGGCGCGACAGTCAGAATTTATTATGAAAGCCGTCTTGCAAAAATTCGCTTAAGTGAAGAAGGACGCAAACTCATTAAGGAAATGGATGATGAACTTGAAACCGACGAACTGAGCGAAACCCAGAAAGTTAAAACAAAATGGACTCAGCTTGAAGCGCTTGTCGGAAGTAAAGAAAGAATAGTCCAAGTCGCTAAAGATCTGGTTCTCCATTTTGAAACAAGACAGGAGGGATCATTCGGAAAGTCGATGATAGTGACAATGTCAAGACGGATCGCTGCTGAACTTTATCAGGAAATCATTGCATTAAGACCGCAGTGGCACAGTCCGGACCTTAAAAAAGGTGTGATAAAAGTTGTAATGACATCGGCTTCTTCTGATGGACCGGTCATATCGAAGCATCACACAACAAAAGAAGATAGAAGAGTCCTTGCAGACAGAATGAAAAACCCTGATGATGAACTCAAAATTGTTATCGTGCGTGATATGTGGCTCACCGGTTTTGATGTTCCCTGTCTCAATACTCTTTATATTGATAAACCGATGAAAGGACACAACCTTATGCAGGCAATTGCAAGGGTTAACCGTGTTTACAAAGATAAAACCGGCGGTCTCATCGTTGATTATCTCGGGATTGCATCAGATCTTAAAAAAGCTCTTTCATTTTATTCCGATTCAGGCGGAAAGGGAGATCCGGCAATGCTTCAGGAACAGGCAGTCTCATTAATGCTTGAAAAACTGGAAGTGGTCACGCAAATGTTCCACGGATTTGAATATGAAAACTATTTTGAAGCTGAAACCGGCAGAAAGCTCTCGATGATACTTGAAGCAGAAGAGCACATACTTGGGTTGGAAAGCGGAAGAAAACGGTTTGTAGATGAAGTTACGGCTCTTTCAAGGGCATTTTCGATAGCTCTTCCTCACGATCAGGCGATGGATGTAAAAGATGAGATCGGTTTCTTTCAGGCGGTGAAATCACGGCTTGTGAAATTCGACCGTGACAGTTCCGGCAGAACCGATGAAGAGCTGGAAACAACAATAAGACAGGTTATTGATCAGGCACTCGTAAGCGAGAAAGTAATTGATGTTTTTGATGCCGCAGGAATAAAAAAGCCCGATATCTCGATACTTTCTGAAGATTTCCTTCTTGAAGTCAGGAATATGGAACACAAGAACATTGCTCTTGAAGTGCTTAAAAAACTGCTTAACGATGAGATCAGATCAAGGACAAAAAAGAATCTTGTGCAGGGCAGAACGCTGATGGAAATGCTCGAAGATTCAATAAAAAGGTATCACAGCAAAATTCTTACAGCCGTTGAAGTCATCGACGAACTCATTAAATTAGGTAAAGAAATCAAAGAGATGGATAAAGAGCCCAAAGAACTTGGACTCACCGATTACGAGTATTCTTTCTACACCGCAATATCCGACAATAAAAGTGCAAGAGAAGTGATGGAAAAAGATAAACTCCGTGAACTCGCAGTTGTCCTTTTCAACAAAGTCAGGGAAAACGCCGCAATAGACTGGACCATAAAAGAAAGCGTAAAAGCAAAACTAAAAGTAATAGTCAAAAGAGTCCTCAGACAATACGGCTATCCGCCCGATATGCAGATGCTCGCAACCGAAACAGTCCTCAAACAAGCCGAAATGATAGCCGAAGAGATAGCGAAATCAAAATAACCGAACATCAAAGATTGGGCGAAAACGGTGTTTCGCCCCTACGGAAACGACGGACAAGTCCGCCCCTACGAAAATTCACGAATTGACGCTCACAACTTTCAGCGTTTTCGGTACAACTTCAAAGGTGAGGGGAGTTGTGCCGAGTGCTTCTCCGTCTGCTTCAAAAAGCATAGGTCTGTCGGATGTTATTGATATATTTCTGCCTTTAAGTAATTGAACTTTCTGAACTTTTCCGATGTCGCCTGTTTTGAGCTTCCCTGAGTGTCTGATTATTCCAAGCCGTCCGATGTCACCGATAAAAGTGAGAGCAAGCTCTCCTCCGTCAATAACTGCATGGGGAACCTGCATCAGCCCTCCGCCGTTATATCTTCCGATTCCGATGTTGATGGAAAGAGCTTTTTCGCTGATTACATTCGATCCGTCAATATCAATAGTTGTCAATGTGGGCTTGAATGAAAAGAGTGATGTGAAAATGTTCAATGAATAGAGCCATTTGCCGCGTTTGCCAGATTCTTTCATCCTTTCAGTTTTAAATAGCACTTCTGCATCATAACCGGTTCCTGCAACATTCATGAAATACCTTTCTTTGACAGTTCCATCAGTCCCTGTAAATGAGGTTCTGCATACATCCTGAACTATAGTGTCACCTTTTTTTATCGCTTTTACCATCTGTTCACGGTCTTTTGTGAATCCTGCGGAAAGACCCCAGTCGTTGCCTGTCCCCAGAGGAATGACTGCAAGAGTTATCTCTGTGGATAATACTGTTTTCTGAGTCAGTATTCCGTTGATGATCTCATTTGCCGTTCCGTCTCCTCCTGCGCATATTATTTTTCTGTATCCTTCAAGTATCGCTCTGATTGCAAGATGTGTCGCATGCCCCCGTTTTTTTGTCAGAGCTTTGGTGAAAGGAACTTTGTGGCTGTTGAGAATCCTGATTATGTCGGCAAGTTCTCTTTTGCACCTGTTTCCGCCTGAGACGGGATTTGCTATCAGAAACCAGTTGTCCATTCAGCTCTTATAATGAATATCTTCTGTTTATGCTTATATTGTGGATCATTCCGAAAAGGATTGCGTTGAAAATGAGAGAGCTTCCTCCGTATGAAAACCATGGCAGAGGAATTCCTACGACAGGCATTATTCCTGTCACCATCCCGATATTTATTAAAACCTGAAGCCAAATGTGAGCAACCCCTCCGACAAGGATCAGTGAAGAGAATTTGTCCTTTACCGATCCGATAAGATTGAGTATTTTCACAAGAAGCAGCAGATACAGCATCAGCAGAAAAGAGACCCCTGTAAATCCGAATTCCTCAGCAAAGACAGAGAAGATGAAATCGGTGTGGTGTTCAGGGATGAAACGGAGCATGTTCTGAGTTCCCTTCTTGTAACCTTTGCCGTAGATCTGTCCGCTTCCGACTGCAATAACTGACTGATTTGTGTGATACTGTGTCGTCAAGCTCAGATCATCGCTGTCAGACCAGACAAAGCTCACCAGTGCGATGATCCTGTCCTGCTGATATTTCTTCAGTCCGTACTGCCAGATGAAAGGGGAGGATATGATAATGAAAATTATGAGTCCGGTCAGCCATTTTCTGTTGATCTTCGTGGAAAGGAACATGATCATGGCTGTCATTATGACAAGGAGCGCTGTTCCAAGATCAGGTTCCTTGTAAATGAGATATACAGGCACAAGAGTGGCAAAGAATTCAGGAAGAATGTCAAAAAGGTTGTACCCGTCTTCAAGTGTCGGTTTCATGTTAAGCCGGTAGGCAATGAAAAGAATTATCGAAACTTTTGTAAGTTCGCTCACCTGAAAGTTCATAAACCCCAGATCGAGCCATCGCTGCGACCCGCCGATCTTTTTTCCGATTATCAGCACAAGAAAGAGGAGGATGATGTTTGCAACGAAAAGGGGAATGGCGGATCTTTCAAAAACACGGATGTCCGAATATGAAAAAAACATGAAAACACCGATCGAGAGCACGACCCAGATAAGCTGAATGTGAAATTTTGAGATGTTGTGACTTAAAGCACTGTTAAGGGAGAAAAGTCCGAGAACGAGTATTGTCACTATAGGGATCACCATCATCAGATCTATCTTTTTTCTGGGTATCATTCGATAATGCTCCTGCCGAAATGATATGATTTCAACATTTTATAGACCACCGGAGCAGCCACACTTCCGCCGTGACCGCCTCCTTCAATGACAGCAACTGCAACTATTTCAGGATCCCTGTATGGATAAAATGCGGCAAAAAGGGCATCATCCTGTGTCATGTGCCTTCTTTCATCATCGGTATAGTCAATGTTCTTTCTATCAATATTGGAGATCACCTGACTCGTCCCGGTCTTTCCGGCGGCATCTTTAATTGTTCTGTCAGAATGGAAATAAGCAGTTCCTCCCGGTTCATTGGTAACACTCCAGAGAGCTTTGTTTATGGATTCAAAATGCTTTTTGTCAATGTCGAGCACTCTTATTATCTCGTTTTCAACGGGAGTCACTACACCTTCCGGAGTGATTATGCTTTCCACGATTCTCGGCTTGATGATCACCCCGTAATTTGCAAGCGCGGCGTATAGAACAGCTATCTGGAGCGGAGTCATTCTTATATCGCCCTGTCCTATTGAAAGATTCATTATCACCCCTTTTCCTATCCGCATTCCCGGATAGTTGAGATTGAACCATGTCCTTTCCGGAAGAACGCCTCTCTCTTCGCCGGGAAGATCGATCCCTGTCGCCTGACCGGCACCGAAAAGTGCAGCAAAATGGGTCAACCCTTCAAGCCCGATCTCTTCAGAAAGTTTATAGTAATAGATGTCACAGCTTTCCTTAAGCGATCTGTAAAGGTTGACATAACCGTGTCCACCCTTGTTCCAGCAGCATTTGGTGTCTGTTCCGAACATAAGGCACCCTTCACACAGATATGTCGATGCCGGAGTGATCTTTCTGTAGTGAAGTCCTGCGATCGCAGGGATGGGCTTAAATGTTGAGCCGGGAAAATATGTCTGGCGGATAACCTTGTTGACAAGAGGGTTTAAAATGCTCTGGCTGTATTCCCGCCATATTTTTTCAGGGATCCTTTTTCTTGAGAGAAGATTCGAATCAAATGAAGGGTTCGAATACATTCCGAGTATTCTTCCGCTCGATATTTCCATGACGACGACAGCCCCGCTCATTTCACCCAGAGCAGATGCCGCAGTTTCCTGAAGATAGCTTAAAATCGTTGTTTTTATGGAGTTCCCTTTTACGGCATATTTTGCGGGAGGAATGGAACTGTCAATGTTTTCAGGAACTTCTATCTTTCTGCCCATGTGGTCGATTATGTGAAATGTCTCTCCGTATCTGCCGTGGAGATATTCTTCATAGCTTTTTTCCAGTCCGGTCTTACCTGTGAAATCATCAAGGTCATAATCTGTGAGAACCTTTGCTTCGTTCTGATTTATCTTGGAAACATATCCTGTGATGTGTGATGTTTTTTCCCTGAAAGGGTACACCCGTTTATATGTTGACGATATTATTATCCCTGGAAAATTTGTCAAGTATCCGGAATAACTAAGAATTTTATCTTTCGTGATTTCGTCTTTTATCAGCATCGGAATATACCGGCATCTGCCGTAACAATTCATTATCTGATTACTGAACCGCTGTTTTTCATTTTTTGAAAGTTCTAAAACGGTGCTTATTCTGTCGATCTGCTCCTCTTTTCTTTCGGGTTTCAGGAAGAATACAGGAACAACTGATATTCTGAACGATGGCTCTGTAGTTGCAAGCACTTTGCCGTCCAGGGAGAATATTTCACCGCGGGCGGGGAATATTTTTTCACTCAGAATGAAGTTGTCGCGGGATTTCTCAATTAATTCATCACCTTTTATCACCTGAAGATAAAATACTCTGCCAATGAGAATGATGAAGGAAAAAAGAATTACATAGAGCAGAAGTCTTGTCCTTTCATATATGCTTTTTACTTCTTCTGACTGTTTCAGGATCCTCATAGCCAGGAGTCCTTTATGAAGAGTTGGTCAATGGACGGTTTAAAAAGGTTATACGCAAGAACAAGGATGACAGCCGATACGGCAGTATTTGCTGAAGTTGAAATAACCCTGAATTCGCCGGTAAAGACATATAGATATATGAGCCGGTTTATGTTGATGACAATAACCGAAAGAATTGAGTTTATCAGTGCTGTAAGTGAAAAATCAAAAGCTGTGGATTCAAAGAATGAAACTGTAAGAAAGTAAAGCTGTATTGAGACCAGCAGAATGAATGTAACCGGCATGGGTGTTGCAAACTGTGAATATATCAGGAGTGCGATAACGATATATGTGATCCTGTGTCTTATTTTCTTTTCGGAATAGAACAGTGTGAAGATCAGCGAGAAAACCGTTATGTGAATGAACTGAAAATTTAAAATATAGGCGGTGAAAGATATTAAAAGAAAAGTAAGCAGTGAGAGAGTTACAAATTTAAAAGAGAGGTTTTTCATCTTTTGTATTTGTTCCGACAATAATAAAAATATGGTTCAATTTCCCTTTTTTGAAAAGAGGTATCGCTTCGCCTCTTGTGAAAAGTATGTTCCCTTCATCTTCTTTCAGAGAGCTTATGATCCCTATCGGTAGATACGGAATGCTGTAATTTTCACTCAGATTGGCACTCAGCAGCTTTTTCCCGTCGGCGGACGGAATGTTGCAGACCTTGTCAAGAAACAGTATTGAAAGCGACTGCCCGTTGCCTTTAAGTATCGCTGTGCATTCCTCTCTGTTCTCAAGAACTGCGGGAATAGTAAACTGTTTTGATGTTATAAGTTCAACTTCAGCCCTTGATGTGTGAAAGCTGGACACCAGACCGACAAGTCCCATACTTGAGACCACTGTTGCTTTTTCAGCCATAAGCTTTGAATATTCTTGAGGAAAGCTGACTACTATCCTGTTGGGGTTTATGTCTGAGAAGTTAAGTATTCTGGCGGGGATTATCGTATATTTTCCGTAGCTGTCCTTTAATTTTAATAGTTTTGAAAGCTCTTCATTTTCTTTTTTGATAGCTTCATTCATTATCAGACGGACTTTGAGTTCTGAGATCTCGCGCTCAAGTTCAATATTCTTCTTTCCCACATTTTTCAGTCCGATAATGATCTGTACAGTATTTCTTACAGTTTCTATCTGATGCTGAAAGAACGATTTCATGCTGTCGGCCGCAACTGATCTGGGAGTGTATTCAAGAATAAAATTAGGTATTGCGAAAGCAAGTACGATGGAAACCGCCAGGATATATAGAAAGATTTTTTTTCTGTTCAAATCAATACAGTGAAATGGTTTTCAAAAGTGAAATATTTTCAAGTATTTTGCCGGTTCCCATAACAACAGACTTCAAAGGATCATCGGCAATAATTACGGGAAGATTGGTTTCTTCCCTTAAAAGAATATCGAGGTTTTTCAAAAGAGCACCGCCGCCTGCAAGGACGATCCCTTTGTCAACGATATCTGCGGCAAGTTCGGGGGGAGTGTTCTCAAGAACGGTCTTGACTGCGGAAACGATAGCTTTAACGACCTCTTCAAGCGCTTCCCTTATTTCGTCGCTGTTGATCTCGATCGTCTTGGGCACTCCGGCAATAAGGTCAAGACCCTTAACTTCCATGAATTCCTTGGTTTCATCAGGGTATGCATTGCCGATCGTCCACTTGATCTGTTCAGCCATTCTTTCACCGATGGCGAGATTATATTTCTTTTTTATGTAGTCAATGATGCTTTCATCCATTTTGTCACCGGCCGATTTTACCGATTTTGAATAAACAATGCCGGCGAGCGAGATGACGGCAACTTCTGTTGTGCCTCCGCCGATGTCAACTATCATGTTCCCTGTCGGTTCAGTTACAGGCATGTTCGCCCCTACTGCCGCCGCCATCGGCTGCTCAATGAGGAAAACTTCTCTTGCACCGGCTCCGAGCGCCGCTTCCTTAACAGTTCTTTTTTCAACTTCAGTTATGCCGTAAGGAACTCCTATTGCGATCCTCGGTTTTATGAAGCTTCCGTTTCTGTATGCATGTCTGATGAAATACCTGAGCATCTGGTGCGCAACTTCAAAATCTGCAATGACACCGTCTTTGAGAGGCCTTATGACACTTATGTTTACCGGCGCTTTACCGATCATTTCCTTTGCTTCTCTACCCACAGCCCTGACAGATTTTGCCCCTCTTGAATCCTTTTCCTGCACGGCAACAACGCTCGGCTCATTTGCTACGATGCCGATCCCTTTGACATATATCAGCGTATTGGCAGTTCCAAGATCAATTGCAATGTCGCTTGTAAATATCGATAATAAATTGTCGATCTTAAACATTTTCAGTAATCTCTCTAAATTAAGTTTGAACAAAAAAAACGGATTAGAGTATATGTGTTTAATGTAGCAAAGTAAAGAAGTTTTTTATTTCATTTTGTTGTAAGCAAATATCTTGCCAACCCCTTTTTTATAGTTTATAATGCCTTCGAAATTTCTTTGGTGGAAAGATGGCCCCTTCGATAAAACTTCAACAGAGTCTGGTTCAGAAACAGGAACTGAAAATGACCGTTCAAATGAGGCAGAGCATAGAAATGCTTCTGAAACCGGCATTTGAGCTCAGAGATATGATACTTGCCGAGGCGGAAGAGAACCCTTTCCTTGAGATCGAGGAGTGGGGGGACGGAAACGACGATGATGTTGTCCATGGACCGGTTGAGCCGGTTGAAGAGTCCTTGCAGGACAATGGGGACCCTTCGCCCTTGAAGATCGGGGATGAAAATGCCGATATGAGTGATATTCTTGCTGAATTTGATTGGGATCAGGTGAGAGAGAGCTCATCCAACAGCTTCGGAGAGACCATCGTCAGGAAGAAGAATGACAGCAGCGATGATTTCAGTTTTGAGGATTTTGTTCCTGCAAGCGAAAGTTTCAACCAGTTCCTTGATTTTCAGATATGTTCGCTTCAGGTCACTTCTGTGTTGAAAGACATAATGATATACATGACTTACAATCTTAACGAAAAAGGTTTTCTTGAAGATAGCGATGCAAGCGTGGCAGAGATGACCGGATCGGAAGTGACTGATGTGGAGAAAGCAAGGCAGCTTCTTAAATTGATGGATCCGAAAGGATGCGGGTGTCATGATCTTGTTGACTATCTGAGGTTTATGTTCACTGAAGTGATGAAAGATGATGTTCCTGACAGGTTCTCTCTTTCCGTCCAGAAGCTTTTTCATGATGAAGATATGCTGGAGCTTCTGATAAAAAAGAATTTTGATTCACTTTGCGAAAAACTTTCGCTTGACAAGGAAGATCTTACTGAGCTTCTCCAGTTTTTCAGGAAAGGAGTTTCCCCTTATCCTTCATTCGGATATGAAAAGATCAACACTGAATTTGTGAGACCCGATATTAAAGTGTTTATGGTGAACGGGGAGCCGGTTATCCAGATCGAAGACAAAATGCTCCCTTCTGTTGTCCTGAAAACAGAGGTGTTCCTTGAAAAGCTCAATACTGCAAAAACACGCGAAGACCGTAGATTTATGAAGGAGAAATATAGAAACGCCGAATGGATCATAAAAAGCATAAGCGAAAGGAACAGAACGCTTTATCAGGTTGCGGCGAGCATTTTCAATTATCAGAAATCATTTCTTGAACTGGGAGAGAATTTCCTTAAACCGCTTACGCTTAAAGATGTTTCCGATGACATCGACCGGCATCCCGCCACTGTTTCAAGACTTACCAATGGAAAATATGCTGAGACTCCTCATGGAATATACGAACTGAAATATTTTTTCGTCAAACAGGTCAATGATAACCTTACGACTAACAAGCGTCTTGAACAGATGATAACTGAAATAGTCGAAAAGGAGGACAGGAACAATCCTCTCAGCGATGATGACATAACAAATCTTCTCTCAAGGGAGGGTGTTGAAGTTGCAAGACGGACTGTTGCAAAATACAGATCCAAGCTTAATATACCGCTTGCGAGGGAGAGAAAGAGAAACTACCAGTTTTCTAAGGGGAATTAAATTTGTGCAGAATTGAAGCTTACATAAAAAAAGAACTTGTGCATTGCAAGGTTCCAATAAAAACTAAAGACGGGCTCTTTCGGTATCTGTCTGATATCGTTGAAGAAGTTGCAGGCGTTTCTTCTGAAACGGTTCTTGAAAGCATTCAGGAAAGGGAGTCTTTCGGTTCAACGGGCATAGGTCACGGAGTTGCCATCCCTCACGGAAGAATACCCGGCTGCAGGGAAGTTGTTATCCATGTTCTCACGCTCAGCGGAAAAATTCCATACGGCAGCATAGATGGCGAGGGGGTAAGTCTGGTTTTCATGCTTGCTGTCCCGGAAGGCAACAATCTGCTTTATCTTAAGCTTCTGAGCAGGATCTCAATAATATGTAACGACAGCAGCATAAGAGACATGCTGATCAATGCAAAAAGCCAGGAAGAAATGATACGGATCATCAAGGAGGTGCCCTGATGCCTACATCCGGTTCGCTCAATCTTTTCGAGCTCCTTAACAGTCCGGAGCTTGAACTTTCACTTGAAAACATGAATGAAGAGAAGTTGCGCAAAATTGAAGTGCACGACAACAGGGTTCAGGTTGTGGGGCTTTCAATAGCGGGGTTTGTAGATCACCTTTACAAAGACAGGATACAACTGTTCGGAAAGAGTGAAATGGATTATCTGGATCATCTCAAACCGAAAGACCGTTTAAAAATGTCTGACACTTTTCTTAAGGAAAGACCGATACTTGTAATATTCACTCATCCTATCAAGCCGCCTGATTATTTCAGTCATGCCGCTTTGAAGTATAAAGTCCCCCTCATGTCAACATCTATGACATCAAGTGTCTTTGTTGATTACATCAGGGGATTTCTTGCAGCAAAGCTTTCTGTCTATACCACTTTACATGCCCAGCTTATTGATGTTCTCGGTGTCGGGATGCTCATAATGGGAGAGAGCGGAGTCGGAAAAAGTGAAACGAGTCTCGATCTTGTCATGAGAGGGCACAAACTGATAGCAGATGATGTAGTTGAAATAAAGCATATTCCGCCTGACCGGCTTCTGGGCGGCTGCAACGAAATGATGAAAAGTCTTATCGAAATAAGAGGCATCGGCATTGTCGATCTTCAGCAGATGTTCGGCATAACCTCTGTCGCCGCTGAAAAAGAGATCGACTGCATAGTGCGGTTGGCACTCTGGGATGAAAAACACCACTTTGAGTACGAAAGGGTTGGAAGCACTGCAAATTATTACGAAATACTCGGGGTGAAAAAGCCGTACTATGTTATTCCGGTAAGGAACGGGTCCAATCTGAGTTCGATAATGGAAGCGACTGCAAGAGATTATCTGCTCAAGAAAATGGGTATTAATGCTGCGGAGCAGTTTGAAAATAAACTTTCCGAAAAACTTAAGAAAATCGGAGGAAACTGATGTATTCTTTTATTTTTATCACTCATGGCGACCTGGGCAGGACAATGCTTGACATCGCTTCACGGATAATGGACGAGGATGTTTCTGAGGGTTGCCGGCTTTTTACCATAGACTTTGCGATGGTGACTGAACTGGAAGAGATCAAGAACAACATAAAGGCCGCTGCTGAAAAATTCATTGCGGAGGGGCGGAAAGTCATTATTTTTGTTGATCTTTTCGGAGGAAGTCCTTCAAATATCGCTTTCACCATCGCCAAAAACGAGAATGTTGATGTTCTCAGCGGAGTAAATCTTTCGATGGTGATGTATGCAATAGAGCACAGAAACAGCGGGAAAACGCTTCCTGTCATGGTAGAGGGGATAATGAAGAGCGGTCTGCAGAACATTACAAGTGCAAAAAAACTTCTTGAATCAAGGGAAAAGAAATGAAAGATATTGAACTTAAGATAACGAACAAACTCGGAATGCATGCCAGAGCGGCGAGCATGTTTGTGAAAACTGCTGAAAAATATAAATGCAGAGTCGAGATGGAAAAGGACGGTGTGAGGGTCAATGCAAAAAGCATTATGGGAATTCTTATGCTGGCGGCTCCTGTCGGAAGTGTTATCCGGCTCATTACTGAAGGCGAAAAAGAGGAAGAGTGTCTGAAGGAGCTGGCAGACCTTATTGTGAATAAATTCGGTGAAGGGGAGTGATTTGAGAGAACGGGTGCTTCTCAAAGGGGAAAAAATATCAAGCGGTATCGGTATAGGCAGACTTTTTTTCATTGACAGAAAGTTTGTTTCAATTCCTCACATTTCTCTTGCAGGCGGTAAAGAAGCGGTTCTTAACGAAATTGAAAGGTTCAAAAAAGCTGTTTCAAGCTCGGAACACGAACTAGCAAAGATAATATCTGATAAAAAGACCCCCGGTCAGACAAGATCAATTCTTGAAGTTCACAGGATGATGCTTACAGATCCGACAGTTTCGGAACTTGTCCTTAAGACTGTGACTGAAAAGAAGATAAATGCCGAGTGGGCGGTGCTTGATGTTTTCAGCGGGCTTGTTGAAATGCTTGACCGGAGCAGTTCAGGTTACTACATCAAAGCAAAGATAGTTGACCTTGAAGTGATAAGAGACAAACTGATATCACAGTTGACAGGAGGCGTTTCACCTACTGTTCTTGAGATGCCGGAAGAAGATCTTGTTATCTGTTCGCACTCTCTGACAGTAAGCGAACTCAACTATTTTTCTCAATTTCCAAATGTTAAAGGGATAGTTCTTGAATCACCGGGAGGTGTCAGCCATCTTACAGTAGTTCTCCGGGCACTTGAGATCCCTGCCGTCATGGGAGTCCCTTCGCTTATATCAAGCATAGATTACGGTGACATTGTTATTGTTGACGGAGTTAACGGGGAAGTTGTTCTGAGACCTGATAGAAGTGAGATCAAAGATGCAATAAGGAAAAATAAAAGGTTTGAAAAATATTTTGCCAGATTTCTTGAAAATGTTGAAACGCCCTCGGTTTCAAAGGATGGCCGCATACTCAAAATCGGCGGCAACATTGATCAGCCGGGCGAGGTTCCGTTCGTAAAGAAATACGGAGGCGAGTTCATCGGACTTTTCAGGACTGAACTCATGTTCCCTGAAAAACAGGTTGTCCCGAGTGAAGAGAGACATTATGAGATATATTCGCAGGTACTTCATTTTGCAAACCCGCTGAGAGCGACCATAAGGATATTCGATTTCGGAGAGGATAAGGAAGGAGCCATAGTTCACAAGGGATTTATGGGGATGCGCGGCATCCGGCTCTGTAAAAGAAGACCCGATGTGTTCATTCCGCAGATAAGGGGACTTATCAGGGCGGCGGAACAGGGCAATCTCAACATTCTTCTTCCTTTTGTAAGCAATGTGCATGAAGTTGATGATTTTAAGGAGCTTCTGTTCAAGGAGGCGGCAAAGATGGGGCTTAGCCGCAATCTTGACAATGTCGAGCTCGGTGCGATGATAGAAGTCCCTTCAGCGATATTCATTGCCGAACAGATCGCAAAAGAGGTCAGCTTTTTCAGTGTCGGAACTAATGATCTCATTCAGTATCTTATGGCTGTCGAAAGGAAAGATCAGTATTCATCAGATTATTTTTCCCATTTTCATCCTTCAGTCATCAGGGTTCTTTTCAATCTTGCCCATATTGCAAAAGAGCAGGGGAAAGAGATCTCGATATGCGGTGAAATGGCCGCTGACAGATATTTTCCGTTAGTATTTCTTGCGATGGGGATATCGTCTCTTAGCATGAGCCCTATCTCAATTCCGATAGTAAAGAAGATCATTAAGTGCGGCTATGTAAAAGAAGGCGATATGATGCTGAAAAAAATGCTTGTAGCAAAAAAGAACAGTCAAATAATTAAAATTATGAGAGATTTTATGGTTGACAGATATCCACACATATTTACCGAAACATGGAACAACAATTAAAAAGGAGGCAGAAATGACATTCAAATCGATTTCCAGTTTTATTGAAATGGCAAAAGCCGGTGAAAAAAGGAAAATTGCTGTTGCGGCCGCGGAAGATGAGCCAGTCCTTATGGCTGTGAAGAACGCCATTGCCGAAGGGATCGTTGAGCCGATCCTTGTCGGAGACGAAAAACAGATCAGAGAGATTTCGGCAAAAATAGATTTTTCTCTTGACGGAATAGAGATAATCAACGAATTAAAGCCCGCTAATGCATGCAGGAAAGCGGTGGCGCTTATAAAAGAAAAGAAGGCGGGGATACTTATGAAAGGTCTTGTAGGTACTGCGGATCTTCTGAAGGCGGTACTTGACAAGGAGAACGGTCTCAGAAAAGGATCGGTGATAAGTCATATCGCATTTTTTGAAAGCCCTTATTACCACAAGGTTTTCATTGTTACAGATGCGGCAATGAATGTGGCTCCGGAATTTAAGGAAAAGGTTGCAATTGTAGAAAATGCAGTAGATGCCTGCCACCGTCTCGGACTTGAAAAACCGAAAGTTGCAGTAATAGGCGCAGTAGAGGTTATAAATGAGAAAATGGAAGCAACCGTACATGCCGGAATGCTTACAATGATGAACAAAAGGGGTCAGATAAAAGGTTGCATAATCGACGGTCCTTTCGCTCTTGATAATGCAGTTTCAAAAGAAGCGTGTCATCACAAAAAGATAGAAACAGAAGTGGGCGGTGATGCCGATATTCTCATGTGTCCCGATATCGAAGCGGCGAATGTTCTCTATAAATCTCTTAATTTCCTTGGCGGAGCTGAATCGGCAGCGGTCATTATGGGAGCCAGCGTTCCGATAGTTCTTACAAGCAGAGCCGATAGCGAAAAGAGCAAACTTAATTCGATCGCGCTTGCCGCGGCAATGAAATAGGGAGTCAACTATAAACAAATAAAAAATGAGAATGATTTTTAAGCATAGCAAACATACACCTCAAAAGTTTATTGAAAGTAGCGATAATGGCT
>Ga0116183_1003717_pt1 | contig 15379 bp, 20 predicted proteins | sample AD_UKC078_MetaG_FD_89753 | JGI IMG/M metagenome (GOLD analysis project Ga0116183, IMG submission 89753) | Active sludge microbial communities of municipal wastewater-treating anaerobic digesters from USA - AD_UKC078_MetaG | ecosystem: Engineered > Bioreactor > Anaerobic > Digestate | place: USA... | reverse complement strand
GAAGATGAAGAAGATGAAGAAGATGAAGAAGAACTAACAGAAGAAGATATTGACTTTATGTTAGAAGATCTTGAAAATGAGGAAAAGGAAGATGAGGAAAAGGAAGAAGATGAAGATAAGGAAGAACTAACAGAAGAAGATATTGACTTTATGTTAGAAGATCTTGAAAATGAATCCGAAGATGAAGAAGAAGATGAAGAAGAACTAACAGAAGAAGATATTGACTTTATGTTAGAAGATCTTGAAAATGAAGAAAAAGAAGATGAAGAAGAGGAAAATGATGAAGATAAGGAAGAACTAACAGAAGAAGATATTGACTTTATGTTAGAGGAATTATAATCAATTATTGAAAATTTTAAAATGGAAGGGTTAAAAATATAACCCTTCCATTTTTTTAAAATATCTACAGTAATTCGTCGTAGGTACTAGCGAAAACCAAGCTTATAGTATCTATACTCGTAAAACTATTATTTGTCAGGGAAGGGACTTCCCGTTGAGCCTGGGTAAACTTGTTCGGTTGCGAATATTGACCAGGAAGCCCCCACTTCTATAAGTGGTGGGTAGTTCACTATTTATCTTGGAGAATTCTAATGAAAAGAATAGTTATAATTTTAAAAAATAATAATAATATAGAATTTAATATTAAAAATGAAAAAATTTTAGATAAAATTAATTCTATTTTTAGATCAAAAAATATAATTATTTTAAAAGATAAAAATAGAATTATTTTTCTAAGACCTTCTGAAATTGTAGGAATTGAAATAAACAATGATGATGTTCCTGAACAATTGATTATTGATACAACAACTGAAGAAGTGATAAAAGATGACTGAGTTATATATTTTAATAGTAATTTTATGCCTCGTTCTTTTGTTTTATAAAAATTTACAAACAAAGAAATTGATTATTCAAAATAAGATATCTTCAGATGTTATTAATCAATTTGATAAATTAATGAGCATTTTACATTATAATATGAATAAGGCATATGAAATTATTTACAAAGAAAATATTTTTATTTATTCTCTTGAAGCTGTAAAGATAAGCGATGCTCAATTTAAAAAAACTGGAAAAGATTTTTGTAAATTGGTTTTGAAGTTATGTGGTCCTAATATAAAAAATAATTTGATTATTTTATTTGGAGATGAAGAAACTTTATTCTTTAATATGCTTGAATTTTTTAATAAAAAATATGAAGAAGATGAAATATATAAAACAACTTCAACTAATCTAGTACAGGAAGATAAATTATAAGATGAAACAATTAGAAAATTATTTAAAATTTCTAGGTAATAGTTCACTAAATGAGTCTTTTTTTCAAGCAGCAATAGGTAAATTAAAATTTAGTGCAAAATATGCTGCTCTTATAACCGGATTAGGTTTAGGATGGAAATCGGCAAAGACTATTTTTAGTAATGCTGAAAGAAAATGCGGATCATTTTCTAATTCTCCTGCAAAAAAGGGTTGTGTTGCTAGAGAAAGAATTAAGGGATGTAATGAACAATTAAGAGTTTTAGCTAAAGCAAAAAGTGTATGTAATCGTTCTACAAATCCAGAAAAATGTCATGAAAAAATTGATAAAAAAATTAATACTATAAGACTTAGAAAACGAATGAATGAAATAAAATTAAAAGAATATGAAAATTCATTAAATGAAAGTTTTTTAGCATTTGTCGTTGCTGGTATTGTTGTTGATAAAGCATTTGCAGCTAGTTGGAAAGCTGCAAATCTTTTATTTAGTTCTGCTGCTAGAAAATGTAGAAAATATAAAGGTAATGAATATAATATATGTAGATCTAAATTAAGATTATCTGCATTAGAAAAAAAACAACAAATTTTAAGAAGAGCCACGAGCTATTGTAAAAAAGAAAAAGACCCATCTAAATGTTTGGAGAAAATTAATTCAGAAAATGAAAAACTACAAGCAAGAATTCAATTAGAAAAAGAAAATATTATTCTTTATCAAAAACAATCTTAAAAATTTTAAAATCTTAACAATTTTGAGATTTTATAGAACAAATTTTAAAATAGATTATTAATCTAAAATATTTTTGTAAAATATATGGAGGAAATTAATATTATGAAATTTCTATTAGAATTTGCAAATAAGTCTAATGCAATTATAAGAGAAGATTCAATGTCAGTTGTTACATCTTTTTTAAATGAGTCTAAGTATATTACAGAGTCTGATATTATTGAAATTGGAAGATATATTGTTGAAGATGTAAACTATAAGATTAAACTTGTTCATGAACAATATCTAGAATCAGCAAATAACATTATAAATGAAGCAAAGAGACTATTAACTGAAGATCCACTTGGATCAAATCTTCCAAATGTTAATGCAATGAAGGAAGCAGCCAAGATTAAGAAAGAATCAAAAATTAAAGCAATTTGGGATAGTGCTAAAAAGAAATTAGCATCTTTAAAGAAATGGTTTTTAGAGAAAGTTGCTAAAATTAAAGAGATTGGTGGTAAGTATTGGAAAAAAGCAAAAGATCTTGCAACTGCACAGTATAAGAAAGCTGCTTCTGGAATTAGAGTTGCTAGAGATAAATCTATTGCCGGTGTAAAAGCTGCAAGTAAAGGTGTAGCAAAAGGTGCAAGAGCTGCTGGTGGTGGTGTAGCAAAAGGTGCAAAATTTGCAAGTAAAGGTATAGCAAGAGGTGCAAGAGCTACAGGTGGTGGTGTAGCAAAAGGTGCAAAATTTGCAAGTAAAGGTATAGCAAAAGGTGCAAGAGCTACAGGCAGAGGTCTTAAATCAGTTTATGGTAAGATGGGAACAAAGAGTAAAGCCGCAGCTGGTATTGCTGGTGGTGCCGCGGCCGGATATGGTTTTAAGAAATATCTAGATAGAAAGAAAGCAGCAGAAAAATCATTAAGATAATTATATGATTTAACCTTCAATATTTGATATTAAAAGGGGAAGTATAACAAAAGGTAAATGTTATATTTCCCCTATTTTTTTTATAAATTTAAACCCCAAAAAAGGTTATGATAAATGTCTAGACTTGATAATTTATTTAGTAAACTTAAAACCAAAATTGTTGGTACTAAAACTGCAGATATCGATTTAAAATTAGATTCTTCATTAAAAGATATTATTAATTATCGTACTCCTTCATCTCAAAGTAATTATATTGAAATAATAAAAGGTATTATCTCTAAATCAAATATCGGAGTGGATTCATTTGTCTCACAATCTTCAATGGGATATTCTCCAGAATTATTAGGTCAAACATCTAGATTAAGTAGATATAAAACATATGATGCAATAACATCAAATATAAGTTATTGTTATAGAGCTCTTCAAGTTTTAACAGATAATGTTTTAGCTCCAGATGATATTACAAAAGATGCTCTTGAAATTAAATCATATGATTCAGATAAAGGTAATGAAAAAATAACAAATCATATTAATATAGTAAAAAATTTAGTTGAAAAAACAAAAATTGAAAAAAATTTAAGTTTTATAATTAAAACAACTTTACATATGGGAGATTTCTTTTGTGAAATTTCAGATGATAAAAATGCATTATTAAGTAAATCAACATTTTTGGCAGAATCAAAAGAAGAATTTCAAGAAAGAATAAAAGATAGATTTTCTAAATTTGAAGTTCCATTAATTAATGAAGATGAAAAAAATATAGAAAATAAAAATTTAAATGTTGTTATGGATTTTACTCCATTTACAGAAGGTGAAGATACTTCAGAAGAAGGTGAATCAATTGAAAAAATTAAATTAATATTTCACGAACCAAAAAGAGTTGTAAAACTCCAAAGTACATTATTTCCCATTTGTTTTGGATATTTAATATTTCCTCAAGCACTATTTCAACCTCAATTATTAGTTCAGAATCAAATAGTTGATAATATTTGTCAAAATATTATGAAGAATTTAGAAAGTAAAATTCCGAATATTGATTCTGAAAATATAAATATTTCTGATATTAAAAATATTTTAAAGCAAATGGTTCTAGAAGGTGATCAAAGTAAAGTATTAAACATTAGGTATGTCCCACCTGACAAGATTCAACATTTCAAAATTCCATCTACAAAATATCATCCATATGGTGAATCAATATTTGATTCTTGTCAATTTAATGCTAAAATATTAATGGCATTAGAAACAGCATTAACGATACATAGAATCAATAGATCAATTCAAAAAAGAAAAATTACAGTTGAAATTGGTTTACCTAGAGATGCAAAAGAAGCTACAGAAAAATTAAAAGAAGAATTTAAAAAGAGAAAATTTTCTTTAGATAGTTTTGGATCTGTTGATACAATACCTTCAATGATTACTTCATTTGAAGATATTTATTTACCTCAAAAAGATGGAAAACAGTTTGTTGATGTAACACCTTTTGATGATGCTGGCTCTGAATCAAGAAATAAAGTTGATGAATTGAAATTTATAAGAGATTCAATTGTTGCAAGTTTAATGGTTCCACCTAGTTATCTTGCACTGGAGGAAAATTTATCAAACAAATCAGCATTGAGTGAAGAATCAATTATTTTTGCAAGAACAATTATCAACTATCAAAAATATTTTACAGAACAGATAAGAGATTTAATATATAAGATATTGGTTATTATAAATCCAAAAGAAGCTGATTCTATAATGGATGTTGTTTTAATTACATTACCTATTCCTAAATCATTACAATATGAAAGAGAAACTAAATTAACAAATGATAGTATTTCTCTTATTCAATCTCTAGAACAAATTGGAGTTCCTAAAGATTGGGCTAAGAGAAGATATTTATCTAATATTGATTGGGATGAAATTGAAAAGAATCAAACTGAAAACAAAATGGAAAAAACTCTTAATATAGATTCAGATTCTAATATAGATCAATTTGGTGGAATAGGTGGTTCAATACCCGGATATTAAAATCGAGGATAATTTAATGCATAGAACTAAAAACGATTATAAATATTATTTTAAGAAAATTAATAAAGCAAATGAAACTTATGATCCTCAATATGATGTTGCTAATGTTCAACAAGATAAAGAATATAAAACACATTATCCAATCTCATCTGAAGATAGATTATTAAAAAAGACAAAAAATAATATAGTTTTACAAGATAAATCAAAAAGTAAAATGGATATTCCTAACAAAAAAAACACAAAGAAAAAGTTAATTGTTGATGATGAAGATTTAAAAGAAAAAGATATAGATAAAAATTCTGATAATATACAAGAAGATAATGAAGAAGGTAAAGAAATACAAAAAAATGATGATATTGATAATGTAAATGATGAATATTCTATGGATAATATGGGTGATGGATTTGATGATTTAATGGGTGATCAAAAACCACAAACACCTGAAGAAGTTGGAAGAATTTATGAATTAAAAAAGATTTATAGAAGATTATTAAACATAGAGGAGTATTTAATACATAAAACGGATCCTGTTCTTATTAAATTAAAAAAATATGTCACACAATCAATTCAATTATTTGAATTATTAGCTTCAAATATTATGATGTATAAAGAAAAAGTTGATGATATAATAATATCATTTTATAAATTTACACTATTAGTTTATAAGATTTTAAAAAAATATTATGAGAAGGAAAAAAAAGGAGAATTATAATGAAGAAAATTTTTAGTCTTTTGATTATTTTTGGTTTTATTCTTTTCTCAACAAATGTGTTTGCTGATGTAACTGCAAATGTTCGATGTACACTTTCTTGGGATGGGAATAATGTAAACGGTGAAATTGAAGAATCACTTCCTGTTATTCTTGAACTTTATGAAGAAGTAAACATTGATGATGAAATTCAAGATGTATTAAAAACATCTCTTGAAGTAAATGGACCAATCATTGATGGAGAAATGCCTTTATTTGAGATTACGATTAAAGATAATGTATTAAATAGTTTTAAATTTTTTGCAATTGCTAAGGATTCAAAAAATAATACCTCAGAAAAATCTGAATATGCAATAGCTGAAATAAGAGGTGAAGATACATTACCACCAGGTACACCTATCATTAATATTAATATACAATTTCCTTAATTTTTTTTAGAATAAATTATAAAAGATATATTTGTTTTTGGAGTTTAAAATACAATGACTAATTTTATTGCAGAAAGCGCAATTCTTCAAGAAGCAAAAATTTTAAAAAATGAGTCTTCTAAAGCTATTTTTAAAATGGTAATGCAAACTGCTGATGAAATAAATCAAAATAAAAGGGTCTATCCTAGAGATGTTCTTGAAAGCGCAATGAATAATTGTGTAGATAGAATTAAAAGAAGAGCATTTATGGGAGAATTAGATCATCCTATTCCAACAGGATCTCAAGCATCTGATGGAATACGTCAAACAACTGTTTTATTAAAAAATACTTCTCATTTAGTTAGAGAATATTATTTTGAAGGAAATAAATTGACTGGTGTTTTTGAAACATTAAATACACCTAATGGTAATATTCTTTTAGAACTTTTGAAGGCAAAAGCAACTATTGGAACTTCAATGAGAGGAATGGCTGAATTAAAACGTAGAAAAGATAATGTAAACGAAGTCCAAGAACCTTTATATATTATATGTTATGACATGGTTTCACAACCTAGTCATTCAAGTGCTCTTGTTAATTTTAGTGAATTACGTTATGAACATAAATCATTAATATGTGAAAGTAAATCTGGAGTAATTTGTACACCAGATGGAAAATGTTATCTTCCAGATTTCTTTGATAAATTAGTTGAACAAAAAATAATCCGGTTTTTTGATACATGGGTTTAATATTTTAGTAAAGGGGATCTATTAATTTTTAATAGATCCCTGTTTTTTTAATCCAAAAATCCCCCCTTTTTTCCTTTTCTAAATGTAAATTTTCTATATATATTAATTGATGATAAAAATACAAGAGGAGGATTTTATGACAATTGATGAAATGCTTAATATAGACGTGGGAGAAAAATTAAAAGATTTAAACATTGATCCAGAGGACAGATCACTTTTTCATTCAGCTTTAAGAAGAGAAATAGCTTTAAGACTTTCTTACGAACTTGAAGAAAGAGGAGATGTCTATCTTGGAATGAAAACAAGAGACTATATTTTAGCATTAAAAAGATTTGGTTTTAAAGAAATTTATAGTCTTAATTTTAAAAGTCAGATAAGTAAAAGAAAAGAAACATTTTATGTTTTATGGCATGATGAACTTGGAATTTTACTAGAATGTGATTCAGGTGATAATAGAGGTCTTGGTAATTGTATTGTTGGTGGGAATTTTTATTATAATATCAAGGCTCTTGATAGAAATCTTTTAAGTAATTACATGGAAACCGGATTCTTTACAGAAGATGATATTTTGATTGGTAAACATAATGCCGAGCTTGCGGTTATTTACAAAATACAAAGCCTTCAGAAATTTGGAGATTTTGTAAAGCCTTGGGTTGATAAAAGTTTACTAATGTTAGTTCATCATGGAGATTTTAATGAAAAATTGACAGTAGAAGAAATTACAGAAAACAGATTGAACATACTCCCTAGTTATGTTCAAAAAATAATAAAGAACTCGTAAATGCTCCAATTCAACACCATTTTGGCCCCACAATCTTGCCCTAGATGTGGGGCCTTTTTTTAATTAAAAAAGGAAATTTAAAAAAATGACTAAAAAATTTAGATCAGATTTTAAGATTTTTTTAAAAAGTTTTCTTTTAACTATATCAATAATTTTAATAATAGGAATTTTTGATTTCTATATTTTTCGTGATATTAATTATTTAATTAAGTATAGTTTAATCTTTACAACAATATCAATTCTATCTTTTCTAATAACATATTTTTTAATTTTTTCTATTTCTAAAAATTAAAAAAGGAGAAAAAATTATGATCATCAACAATAAAAGTTTTCCAATGTGGGGAGAGTTTGTAAAGAAAAAAAATAATTTTATCGGTGGAGTTTTAGAAGATTTTGGTGATATGTTTGATCAAATGTTAAAAGGAGAAAAATATTTAGAAACAAAAATAATTGACATAGTGCTTAAACCAAATGGTAATGATAGTGCTTATTTTTTAGTTATGGGTAAAGATTTTGATTGTGGTTTTGATGTTAAATATGGTCATATCATAGCAGGAGAAAAAGGTTGGGTATCATTTTCAGGTTATGGTAGTCACATATGGAGAATTAAACCGATAATTTGGTAAAAATAAATTTTGAAATGTTTTTATGGTAACAAAAGAAAAAGGAGTCAAAAGTGAAAAAGATTGTTAGTGTGGTTTACGGTTCACATTTATATGGAACTAATACAAAAGACTCAGATACAGATTTAAAAGGTGTTTATATGCCTTCATTTAAAGATTTTTATTTAAACACAATTAAAAATGAAGAAAATAATTCAATAAAAGATATTAAAGATTGTAGAAAAAATACAAAAAATGATATAGATTATTCAATATATTCTTTTCAATATTTTATTAAATTAGCCATTGAAAATCAAGTTGTTGCAATAGATATGATTCATGCTCCAGATTCTATGATTTTACAATCAAGTAATTTATGGAAAAAAATTGTAAAAAATAGAGAAAAATTTTATTCAAAAAATATTGTTCCTTTTATAGGTTATGTTCGAAATCAAGCATCTAAATATGGTATTCGAGGATCTAGATTAAATGATGCAAAAATTTTCTTGGATTTTTTAAATAAGTTAGATCCGGATTCAAAACTAAAAGAATATTGGGATTGGATACCAACAAGTGAACATATATTATGTTTTTATAATGAAAATGATCCAATTAGACAAATTAAAGTGTGTAATAAAAAATTTCAAGAAACATGTAAAATTTCTTATATTAAAGAAATAATAGAAAAATTCATTAATGTGTATGGTGAAAGAGCAAAATTAGCTGCTGAAAATAAAGGAATTGATTGGAAAGCAGTTTCACACGCAATGAGAGTATTATTAGAAATAATAGAATTATTCAAATATAAAACAATAACTTTTCCTTTAAAAGAGGCAGAGTTATTAAAATCTATTAAATTAGGTTTTTTAAATTATGTTGATGATGTTTTACCTTTATTAGAAAAGCTAACAGATGAAGCTAAAGAACTTTCAGAAAAAAGCGATTTTCCTAAAAATGTAGATGTAGAATTTTGGGAAGATTTTGTATGTAGAAATGTTAGTAAGTATTTTAAAACAGGTAAAATTTAAAAATGTATTTAGATATTGATTTCTTCAAACCATTACTTGATATTTTACAAAGATGTCAAGGTGTTCAACAAGAAGAAAAATATCATCCAGAAAAAGATGTCTTAGAACATTGTTTACAAACATTTAATTGTGCATATAAAGAAACTGATGATATTGATTTAATATTAGCTGCATTATTTCATGACGTGGGAAAAATTGTTGAAAATAATGGTCGTCAACCACCCACCACTTAGCCCCTTAACGGGGCTTGAAGTGGGGGCTTGTAGTCCTGGTTGACTAGCCTAAGCGCAAGCTGCGTTGGATAGGTCACGATACCCTGGTGTACTCCTCTAGCACCAGGCCCTATCGTCAGTGGTTAAAAGTTCTGATGGGTAGGAACGGTGCTGCTGGCACGACAAGCCTTTCCAACATTGGCGAAGAGGCACTAACTCCGAAGGGAGGTAGGCTAATTGATAGTCTACGTAATTAACAAGCATGGTAACCCTTTAATGCCGTGCAGTCCGAGAAAAGCACGATTATTACTAAAACAAAATAAAGCCAAAGTAATCAAGCGAGAACCATTCACGATTCAGTTACTCTACGGCTCAAGTGGTTACAAACAACCTGTAAACCTCGGTATAGACGCAGGTAGTAAACACATCGGCATATCTGCAACCACCGAAAATAAAGTTTTATTCGAAGCTGAAATTGAACTTAGAGACGACATAGTGAAACTACTAGCCGACAGAAGACAATACCGCAGAAGCAGAAGAAATCGTAAAACTCGATACCGCCAAGCACGGTTTTTGAATCGCAAAAAACCTAAAGGTTGGTTAGCACCTTCAATTCAAAACAAAATCGAGAGTCATCTAAAAATAATTGCTATGGCACACAAAATACTACCCATAACTAAAACCACAATTGAAGTAGCCCAATTCGATATTCAAAAAATTAAGAATCCAGAAATCCAAGGCAAAGAATATCAAGAAGGCGTTCAATTAGGGTTCTGGAACAACCGGGAATACGTCTTGTGGCGTGATGGCCACAAATGCAAAGGTAAAACTAACTGCAAGAACAAAATCTTAAACGTCCATCATATTGAATCTCGCAAAATCGGTGGTGACGCACCCAATAATCTAATAACGCTTTGCGAACAATGTCATGATGATTACCATGCCGGGAAATTAAAACTCAATCTAAAGCGAGGTAAATCATACCGAGACGCGGCCTTCATGGGCATCATGCGATGGGCAGTATATAACCGACTTAAAGCCTTATATTCAAACGTTAAGCTTACTTATGGTTATATAACCAAGAATGCGCGGATCACCAACAGGTTAGAGAAATCTCACATAATAGATGCCCGCTGCATCAGTGGCAATCCGTTAGCTAAACCGGATAATAACTATTATTACTTCAAGCAGGTACGTAAGCAGAACAGGCAATTACACAAAGCAAACCCAAAGAAAGGCATAAGACAGGCCAACAAAGCACCCAGACACGTTCATGGCTATCAGTTGTTTGACAAAGTACAGTACGAAGGGCAGGAATGTTTTATCTTTGGCAGACGCAGCAGCGGTTACTTTGACTTACGCAAACTGGATGGCACAAAGATTCATCCATCTGCCAATTACAAAAAACTGAGGTTATTAGAAAGAGCAAGTACACTATTACACGAAAGGAGGAAGGGCAATTCCTCCCCCACTTACGCTATCGCTTAGAAGTGAGGGTATCCTTGCCCAAATTTGATGAAGATTACAGTGTTGATATGTTATGTAATTATTTAACACCTAAAGCAATATGGTTAATTAAAAACCATATGAGAATTAGATTGTATTTAAAAGGTACAATGAAAAAGCATTCAAAAGTAAAAGAATTAGTTGAACATCCTTGGTTTATTGAATTAATTCAACTATCTAGATTTGATAAAATGGGTAGAAATCCAAATAAACAAACAAAATTTGATCGGAATATTTTAATAGAAAAAATTAATAACAAAATCAAAGAAAGATTTAAAAATAATAAATTAAAAGGTGAATAATAAATGGATATAATTAAAACTAAAATTATTGATATAGAAACCGATAATAAAGATAATAAATTAGAATTGTTTGATGAAATAATAGAATTCTTTTTACCATTTCTTTCTGAAAAAATAATTTTATTAAAAAAACAAATTGAAAAAGTAAAAAATGAAAATAGTAAAAAGAAAAAAATAATTGATAATGAAAAAGAATTACTTAAAAAAATTATAAATGAAAATGAAAATAACAAAAAAAGGATAATGTTAATTGAAAGAATTGAAAAATTATTATTGACAAATAAAATAAAAAATAAAAGTATTAAAGATAATTTATATAAAGCTATTGATAATATTCATTTTCTTAAAGAAAAACAGATAGAAGAATTTTTATCAGAAACAGTTCAAATTCTAACAAAAAAATAATTTAAAAAAATGGCTATTATATTTATAGCCATTTTTTTTGTTTTTTTAGATTAACGTACGGAATATAATATAACCAAATAAACATTTAGTTGGGTGACCCGTGTATTTATGTTTGAAGTCAATATCTTTTTTGAGATAGTTGCTTAGTTTTATGATTGTTTCACTTGAAGCAATCAAGAATCCCCAATCATCTATTTCTAGAGAATAATCTCCAGTTAAAATTCTTGCTGCAATTAAACTTTTTTGTCAAATACAGAAAGTATTTTTAATTGATTGTTTGCCATTTTTACTGCTAACTGTTTTTTTCTTAATTTTTTATCCATGTAAACTCAGCCTCCTTAAAATTTTAACATATTTTTTAAAATGTAAATCCATAAGATGCAACCAACAAGTATGTTCTATAATATTAATATATAGATTAAATAGTTTTATAATCATATTTTTTTAGAAAGTTTCTATATTTTATTTTTAATATATAGAATCTTTCTCAAAAAATATTATTCTAATTTTATAACATGTTAAAATCCAATAATAAAATTTCATAGAACAAAAAATAAAGAAAAAATTTTTTTTCTATAAATTTTTTGGAGGATTTATAAATCATGAAGGAAATTCTAGTTGAAGCATATAGAACTACTAAAAAGGCTTCAGGTATTGATCCATCAAAACCTGGTAGTCTTAAACCAATTTTAGTAAATGACAAAGCATTTGATACTTATGTAAAAAGTCTTGCCGAATCTTTAGAAACCAAGAAAGATCGTGAAACATTTACTATGCTTGCAGAAAATACAAGAGTGAGTCTTTTAGAAAATTCAATGTATCAGATTAATCCATATGAATCTTTAACACTTCCTGTTCTTAGAGTTTTTTATCCTAAGTTTGTTGCAAAGGAAGCAGTAACAGTATCTCCTATGGATAAACCAGAATGCGTAAAGGCTTTTATTCAGGCCGCATTCACAGCATCAAAATCAAATACTTTAGTTGAAGCTCCAGCTGTTAATACTGATGTTTCTACTGGTGCTCAGATTGGTACTCCTATTTCTGCAACAATAAATGTTCCCAGTGAAGCATATGATGTTCTGGGTAGCATTTCAATTACATCTACAGATGCACATCTTCAAAGAGACTTTGTTATTACACAGATTTCAGATGGAACAAATACTGAAAATGTAAGCATTGTTCCTGATGTTGAAGGTTTCTTCTCTTCTGCTGTTGAGATTGGTGAGGATAGCGATGTAATTTCAGGTCGTGTTGATTTTCTAAACGGAAAAGTAACAATTGCAAGTGCAACCGGTATTGTTGCTCAGGTGAAATATACAGTAACTTGTTCTCTTGAAGAAAACAAGATTAATCCGAAGATTAGACTTACTGTTGAAAAGATTAGACTTTATTCAAGAGATCGTCAGATTTCAGCAGACTGGAGCATAAACATGGAGCAGGATATGAGAGCTCTATTTGATGTTTCAGTTCAGGCTGAAGTTGTAAATCTTATCGGTCAGCAGTTAGCTCTTGATATTGACAGAGAAATTATTTCTTCTCTAATTTCTGCAAATACTACAATGAATACTGCATCACATAAACAGACATTTAATAGATCAGCTCCAGAAGGTTATGCATGGGGTGATAAATATTGGCATGAAAATATAATTCCTGTACTGAATAAACTTTCAAATCAGGTTTATACGGATACTAATATTGCAGCCGCTAATACAATTCTTTCAAATCCTGTTGATGCAGCTATTCTTGAAGATATTAATAGCTATAGTTATTCAGGTTCAGGTGCTCTTGATGGTGATGTTGGTTATAATGTAGCCACAATCACTGGTGGAAAGTGGCGTGTCCTTTCTTCAGCCGTGGTTCCTCAGGGTACAATGGTTGTAATTTATAAGCCAGCCGATGAAATTCGTTCGGTTTATTTCCACTCTCCATATGTTCCTGCAGTATTACATCCATATCCACTTGGCAACAAGCCAACCTTAACAATTCTTTCTCGTTATGCTAATGCGCTTGTTCGTCATAATGGTATTGGAACTGTAACAATCGGTGAATAATATTTAAAGCAAAAAAAATAAAATGGGTCTAGGATTTTTCCTAGGCCCATTTTTTAATCTAATTCTGTAAATATTCTGAAATATCTTTAAAGAAAATTTTTCCATATTCAGCTTTTCCTACCTCAACAGTAATATTCTCGTTTGGCTTATAGAAACCCTCAGAGTGTGTATGTCCGCATAAAACAATTAATTTTTTATTTTTATAATTTTTCATAACATCTAAAATCATTTCCCCCATTGTTTTACATGAGAAAAATGGAAGATAATAATCAGATGTTTGTTTTCCTAAGTAAAATGATGCTTCTTTAAAAGGTGGAACATGTGTTAAAAAGAATATTTTATCATATTTTTTTAATGCATTCTTTAGATGATATCTTGCTTGTTTAATAAATTTTTGATTAATTGTTTGAATAATATCAAATAAATCATTTTTATTTTGATATTTTAAATCATAAATAAAATTAAAATCATTTAAATACACTCTGGTATTCCAAAAATCTCCATTCAAAAGATCATACCATCCATCATGACCAATAATACATATATTTTTATTTAATTCAATTGGTGGTAAATTTGTAAGATAAAATATATCTTTATTTTTACTTGCAAATCTTTTAAACTTCTTATTTGTTAAATTAAAAGAATTACCATAAAAATCATGATTACCTAAAATAAAATATACTTTAGCTATTTTAGACATTGATAAAAGAAAATTCAAATTACGATTATTTTCAATATCACCTGTTAAAAATATATGTGTTGGATTTTCTTTTAATATATCATTTAAAAGTAAATTTTGTTTTTCAATCGTAACATGATTAATATGAGGATCAGTAATCCATATTATTTTCAAAATTAATTTTTCTCCTCTAAAATCAATTTATTTCTTATAGTCATTAGCAATTTACCTAGTATATTTTTTCCATTACCATTACAAACACCCCAATAAGTATCATTCCAATTATTACCTTCTATCAATTCTAAATCACCTGTATCAATTAATTTTTTTGCTAAATCTTTATTTTGTTCAAATTTACAAAGAAGACCAAGATACATAAATGTTACTTTTACTAATTCCCAATCATCTCTGAGTTTTACTTTTTTTCCTAGTTTTTTTGCCTCGGCAGGACTTTTTGAATTTCTTATTTTTTCTTGTTCTTCAAAATCTTCTGTTTTACAAGATTGAAAAAAGCGTTCAACTGTTTTATATTCTCTATTTTCAATTGTAAAAGGACTGAGGTAAAAATTACTTAAAAAAGCATATTTCCCTCTAAAAGAATCAATACTCATATTTTAATTCCTTTCTGTTATTATTTGTAAACTTCAACAACTTTTTCAGCAATTTTATTAATTAAATCTTTTTCGTCTAATTCAAACCATGTAATTTTTTTTCCAATTTGTAATTTAATAGCTGGATGATAACCATATTTGTAATCTTGAAAAATAGTTCCAATATTCTTTCCATTAATATTTATTATATTTCCTTCGATTATATTAATATTATATTCTTTTTTTAGAATTTTCCGTAGTCCTATGCTCATGGATTATAGTCGTCTCCGCCAGCGCGTCAGCGAGGTCAGCTCAGATAACTTCAATATTATCTACCCATATCCTCTTCGGTCCTTCCATCATGGCCTCCTGTTTCGCTTCCTGGCTTTGGCCTGGAGCCTGTTGCGCTTCTTCCTGTCAACACGCTGTAGCTTTATAAATGGCTTGCGTTTACCTTCCCTCG
>Ga0116183_1003708_pt1 | contig 15402 bp, 16 predicted proteins | sample AD_UKC078_MetaG_FD_89753 | JGI IMG/M metagenome (GOLD analysis project Ga0116183, IMG submission 89753) | Active sludge microbial communities of municipal wastewater-treating anaerobic digesters from USA - AD_UKC078_MetaG | ecosystem: Engineered > Bioreactor > Anaerobic > Digestate | place: USA... | reverse complement strand
TCGCATAAGCCAGGATCTCCATTTATAATCAGCCCGTCTTCAACCTTCCAGGAGACCTTACGATCCGGTTCACTGGTTGCCAGTTGGCCCAGGATTTCGCGCGCAATATGAGAGATGTCCAGCTTCTCAATTATGATAGGCGCCCTTGTGACACGTGAAAGCCTCAAAAAATCCTCTATCAGGTGATCCATCTGGTTTGCCGCATCCCTGATCCTTGAAAGACATTCAATTCCATCAGGTGGCAGGTAACCTGCGTAAGTTTCCTGAAGAATCTGAGAGAAACCATCAATTGCGATGAGCGGTGCCCGAAGGTCATGTGAGACCGAGTAACTGAATGAGTCAAGTTCCCGGTTTGCAGCTTCAAGCTCAGCTTCAAGCCTGGACCTCTCTCTTGCCACCTCAATGGTCACGTATAGATCCCGTTCCCTGAATGGTTTTACAAGGTATCCAAACGGGCCAGCCTCTTTTGCGCGGGCAATGGTCTGTTCATCTGCATAGGCCGTCAGGAAAATGACCGGAATGTGGAACTGGCATGAGATCCTGTCAGCTGCCTGGATGCCATCAATTTTTCCTGCCAGGTGAATATCCATAAGGATAACATCAGGCCTGGTTTTTCCCGCCATCTCAATTGCTTCTTCCCCTGTCGGAAGAGTATCTATCACTTCATATCCATATCGCCGAAGTTTTGAGGCAATGGATTCTGCAACAATTGCTTCATCTTCAACGACAAGTACCTGGGTCATAAATCACCTGCTTGTTTGGGGAAAGTAACGGTGCACATCATTCCTGCGCCCTGTTCGCTGTCGATAACCAGTTGTCCGCGTATCTGCTTTGCAAGGATCCTGACAAGGCGCATTCCAAGACTTGAGATCTTCTCGATATCAAATCCAGGGGGAAGGCCAACTCCGTCGTCAGAGTACCGCATTATGCAACCTCCATCATCACATGTCAGGCGTATCGTGATAAGGCCGGAAGGCCGGTCAACAAAGGCATATTTCATCGAATTTACCATCAGTTCATTGATTATCAGACCGATGGTGACGGCGGTGTCAAGGCTGAGCCTTATATTTCCGACATCAATCTCTGTCCTGATATCTCTTACGGTGGCAAATCCTTCAGTCACAGCAATGGCCAGGTTCTCAAGGTAATCTCCAAATGGTATACCTGCGAGGGATTCGGTCCTGTATAAAGTCTCATGAACAAGAGCCATCGAATCTATCCGTTGTTCACAGTCATGGAGGGCTGATAAAACCACCTCGTCGGTGATGTATTCTTCCTGGAGCTGGAGCATACTTGAGACTATCTGCATGTTATTCTTGACCCGGTGATGGAGCTCGCGGAAGAGGATATCCTTCTCTTCTATCATCTGCTGGAGTTTTTCCTGGTACCTTCTATTCTCGGTAATATCTATAAGGATACCACGGGTTCCAGAAAAAACCCCATCCCGGATTATGGGGGCCAGTGAAAGGTGAAATATTCGTGAATCGACAGAATTTCCAGCTGCGATAAAATCTCCGGCCACAGGTAACAGGTCATTTCCAAGTTTTTTCAGGATGGTTGAGAAACGGAGCTGTTCTTTTGATGATACCAGCTGGGAGGCCATGGTAATATTTTCATGGGAAGTGTTAGTCTTATTTAGCAGCCCAAAGACACCACGGTTACAAAAAGTCAGTTTACCTCCAACATCAGCTTCAAACAGGGGTTCTGGCAGAAGATCAGCCATCTCACGAAACCTCCGCTCACTCTCTATCAATGCCTGTTCCTGCATCCGCTGGCTTGTCTTATCACGGATGAGCAGGAGGGTGGCCTCTTCACCTGAGTGGGTTATTGGGACCGTGAGCAGTTCGCCATAAATTTGCCTGCCACTTTTCGTCTTTAAGAATCCTTCACCAGCTCTCGGGCTCTTCTCGCCAGTCTTGGATCTTAAAATTCCGGAGAACCAGTCCTGCAGATCTGTATCAAGAAAGTCATGGAAAGGCTGTCTGAAAAAACCATCAGGACTTTCCACCTCAAATAGGGATTTGGCGGCAGGGTTCAGGTACACAACTGAATTGCCAGATAAAATTGCGATCGCATCAGGGGAAGTCTCAGAGAGCTGCATGTACCTCTCCTCACTCTCAAGAAGAGCATCGCGAAGCGCTTCTTCAGCTTCGATTCTTGAGATGACATTGCCTATCTGTGACACAACCCCTTCAAGCGGGTTTCTGATCTCGACTGGAACCTCGATCAGATTTTCCGACGCCAGGGCAAACCAGCCGGTGATTTCATTATACCTGTGTATCGGAATAAATGCGAGCGCTGTGAAACGGCTTTCATACCTGTACAGGTCACTCATGCTCATATAGACAGCCTCTCCGGTGTTGAGGATGATCCCATCCTCATTCCTTGAAAATTCCTCAAAGACTCTGGCCAGTGCTGCACGGTATGGCCCCTCGTCAAGGAACAGAGAGAGTTTTTCTGATCCCGGATCGCGCAAATAAACCGCTCCTGTTTCAAACCTGCCAATACCAAGGGCTGCGCTTAGAGAGAAGCTTAAAGCTGATTCAAGAGTTGAACAGGTTGCAAGGGAAAGCCCAAGCTCTTTTAGAATGGTCTCCTGCCTGTCAAGTTCCTTCTGCCTTGAAATATCCCTTCCAACAGCCTGTATCTCCTGGATGTCAAACCTTTCATCAAAGATTACCCTGATTACCCATTGATGCCAGGCGGTCTTCCCTTGTTTTTCCATGAACGGCAGTTCAATCTGCGTAGACGGGTTGTCAGGATCACAAAGAAATATAGCATCCGCTATCTCCTTTTCGTATTCCGGGTACAATGAATAGAAAGTTACTCCGTTTCCGGTCTCAAAGGGTTTTTGAAGGTTGCCTGCAAAAACAGAATTTACAAAAAGGATCAATCCCTCAGGATCCATCCTGCAGACGAACTCAGTCATGTCTTCAACAACTGCCCGGTACCGGCGCTCTTTTTCGACAAGCTCCTGTTCGGCCCGGTACCTCCTGACACCCTTGCGGATATAATGCGCGAGCTCCGTAAAGAGCTCATCGGGATTTCCTCCCTTTTTAATGTAAAAATCAGCCCCCGCATTAATAGCTTCAATGGCAACGTCCTCATAGCCCTTGCCGGTGAAGATAATGATGGGAATTTCAGTATTCATCTGGCGAATCTCTTTTAACAGGACAATTCCATCGATGTCTGGCATCTCATAGTCAATAATCAGACAGTCAAATGAAAAAAGATCCTCCCTGGTAAGGGCCTCAGCTCCTGAATTGCAGATATCAACCCCGATTGAATGAACAATGGAAAGGTAGTCCTGGATTGCCTGAAGCATTCCCGGCTCATCATCCACGAAAAGAACCTGTATCCTGGGGTCAGTCACCATAATTCCACCTGCACACCGCATCAGACAGCCCGATTAGGATTTTGCCAGAGTATATGACAAATATACTTATCCTCTCCGGGACAGATACACTAATCCGATACAAAGCATTATGAAGCAATACACATATTTCCTTCTCCTCGGGATCATCGCAATTCTTGAAGCCGGGATATTTTTCTGGTCAGTAGAACACCTCGAACCCCTGATTATGACCGGTGCCGTGATAATAGGAGTTCTGACTGCCTGGATTTCAAGGCAGATGGTCGATGACGTGATCACTGATGAACGCTCACACCTGATCACTGAGAAAGCATCTCTTCGAACTCTTCAGGTGATGGGTATCGTACTCTTTTCCTATGCTCTTGGTGGAGTTGTTATCAGTATTGGCGGAGAGGTGTTTGGACCATTCTCGTATCAGATAGCCCGGTTTTCATTCCTCCTAATGTTCATTGTATTTCTGATGATAATCGTTTATGTTCTTTTCATCTTCTGGTACGAGAGGAAATTTGGTGCCGGAGGGGAGGATGAAGAATAAAATAAAAGTATTTCGGGCAATGCACGATCTTACCCAGGAAGACCTTGCACGGGAGGTAGGAGTGACCAGGCAGACCATTCTTGCAATAGAGAAAGGAAAGTACGATCCATCCCTTGAACTTGCCTTTAAGATGGCAAGACGGTTTGGCGTGACCATTGAAGATCTCTTTATTTTTGGAGAACAAACTCCCTGATCTTAAGTTGGAAACGCGTGGTAATAATGACAAAAAGCTGAGAATGCTTGTCCATGAGGAAAGTAGATATAACAGAATGTAAATATAACTATACATGCGCAGGAACAATCCTGCACAAATAGCCCGGAGGTGATACCAAAGCTGTAATGCAAAAGCCCCACTACTACCCATCCGGTATGCCATCCTCAGCAGAGGATTATACAAAACCAGAAGAGACATAGCCGGTTCAGGCAGATATCCCTAAACCCCCCCATCCAGCACTCCCGCACAATATTTTGCCTTTGAACCGGAGATGGATACACCCCATTAACCTAATTTTCCGGTCCGGGATCCCCTCCCGGATCATCTTATGATATCAGGGTAAGGAATGCAGCATAGATACATGTCTGACATAACGTTACCGGAATACCATACCTGCAGAACAGATATTAAATAAAAATCTTCCGACCTGGAGAATGGTAATCTGGATAAAGACAAGGCCCAGTATGATCAAAGAGAACTGCGTGATAATAACCGTCCCTTATGAAATATGATGTTTACGTTTCAAAAATGGTCCCCTCCACGCAAGCATCTAAAAAATCTGAAATAATACTCTATTATGGATTTGTATAAGATTTCTTTATCGCTCATTTTGATCCTTCTCTTCACCGTGGCAGGAGCCCATGCACTGGATACAAGGATCCCAAAAGAAGGAGTGGTATTTGTCGGGGAAAATGGCATTGACATCTCTGAATGCAATGTCAGAGCAGGTGATGAGATTGCATTCTGGAGCTCTGGTTTTCCGGAAGGAACTCCTGATTCACGTGCAAGGGTCATGGATCCCCGCAATTTTTTCGTTGATCCGGCATTCTTCTCCGGGAAAACCGGAACATGGTATGGTCTTATAAGTAAAAAACCAGTATTCAAGGTTGAAGATCCCTGGATTCAGCTTGACGTGGTGGAACAGGGCATTGATCACGAACCCGAATGGATTAAAAAAGGAAACCTTGTCTCATTTAAGATATCTACAAACATGTACCAGTTAAGTGACCGGCCAGGTTCTGCCGGAGTTACAGTCAGGCTCAACCTGACCGGGCCAAATGAGACTACATATTCAACATTAGTATCACCAACCGGAACATATAATCTTGAAAGAATTTTCGTTTATTACAGCCCTTATGACACTGGAGCCATATGGGAGACCAGGGATGATGGAAAGTACCCTGAAGGAGAATATGTGGCATGGGCCACGATACAGGTGAATGATATTGCTGAGAAGAACCCTGGTGAAAGCGTGACAACAAGTCTTAAGACAACTTTCCTGTTAAGCAAAATCAAGCCTGAAAAAGAGAAAAAGTCGAGGACCGACAGCTCAGATAAAAAGTCCGGTACGGGCACTGACAATAAGGATAACGAGAGCGGGAAAAAAGAGAAAGAAACTCCCACACCCACACCTCTCCCAACAACCGAAGAACCGGTCCCTGAGCCTACCCTTGATATCACCCCAATCATCACCGAATCAGGTATTGAAATAATAACAAAGCCGACAAAAACCCAGCTTCCGTCTCCCCCAAAGGGGAAAGCCGCTACACAAAAACAGCCACTTGGATCTTTAATAACAGTTATGTCTCTTGCCGCCGCGATGTATTTTTTGGCGGAGAAGAGAAAGTAAACCAGCCTTCACACCTTTTTCTAGCCATTCATTCAGGGATGCCTGCCATACCATGCATCCCATTATCCTCATTATGGCTGATGACACAAGTATTATCACATGAAGCGTGCACTGCTCTCAGTCTGGAATAAAGAAGGGATCACTGACCTTGCACTTAACCTGCATCAGGCCGGCATTGAGATCTTAAGCTCTGGAGGAACTGCAAAGGTTCTGACTGCCGCAGATATTCCGATCATCGAGGTATCTGAATATACAGGATCTCCGGAGATGATGGATGGACGGGTTAAAACTCTTCACCCCAGGATTCATGGAGGGATCCTTGGCCGGAGAGGTGTTGATGACGGCGTGATGAAGGAACATGGCATCGGCCCTATCGACCTTGTAGTTGTAAACCTGTACCCTTTTGAAGAGATGACAAGGCAGTCTCTTCCTCTTGATGAACTGATCGAGTTCATCGACATCGGCGGGCCGGCCATGATCAGGGCTGCAGCGAAAAATTACCGGGATGTAATAGTGGTCATTGATCCTGCAGATTATCCTGCAATTATGGACGCAGTATCCTCTGGCAGATCATTTGCCAAAGAAGAACGGCTCTCCTATGCAATGAAGGTATTTGCAAGGATGGCTGCTTATGACGGGGCGATAAGTAACCATCTCTACAGCCTTGAAGAGGAGTTACCATCCGTCTACTCTGTCCAGTTCAGGAATGGGCGTATGCTCAGGTACGGAGAGAACCCTCACCAGGTTGCAGCAGTCTATGGGGAGAAAGGAGTCGGAGGCACTCATCCGCTTCAGGGAAAGGCAATGTCATACAACAATTACCTTGATGTTGATGCAGCGGTGGCTCTTCTCAGGGAATTTGATGAATGTGCAGCTGTCATTGTAAAACACAACAATCCATGTGGCGTTGCGACCGGAGATAATATCCATGAGACATATATTGCTGCCCGGGATGTTGATCCTGTATCAGCATATGGCGGTATTGTTGCAGTAAACCGGGAGGTAGATGTGGATCTTGCAAGGGAGATTGCATCAACTTTCATCGAGGTACTTGTTGCTCCTTCCTTCTCTGACAAGGCCAGGGAGGTTTTAAAGACCAAAGAGAACCTCAGGCTTCTCCAGCTATCTGATCCGGTGGTGGATGCCGCGGTCAGAACCATTGACGGGGGAGCGCTTGTTCAGATTACACCAGCCATGAGAGAGGAATGGAAGGTAGTATCAGACAGGGATCCGACTGCCGATGAAGAAGCTGCTATGATGCTTGCAATGAAGGTCTGCAAGCATGTGAAGAGCAATGCCATAATATTCGCAGATAATAGCCGTGTTCTTGGAATTGGCGCCGGGCAGATGAGCAGGGTGGATAGTGCAAAGATAGCCATCTCTAAGGCACAGTTTCCCCTTGCCGGCTCAGTGGTTGCTTCTGATGCATTTCTTCCATTTCCAGACACCCTTGAGGTGGCTGCCGATGCAGGGGCGACAGCCCTTATACAGCCTGGCGGGTCAATAAGGGACAATGAAGTCATTGCCGAGGCAAACCGGAGAAAAATGGCCATGATATTTACCGGTATCAGGTATTTCAGGCACTAAGAAAAAGAAAATGAACCTTCAGAACTAACAAGTACACTGCATACTTCATGTCTTCATCATCTACCGAAGAGCCATGTATCCCGCTAAGGGATATCATGTCAATGATGATCTCCAGGATAGGGGAGATAACAGCATCACTGGAACAGGAACAGGTTGACTGCTTTATTTCTACACTGACAGGGGCAGAGAGAATATTTGTCATGGGTGCAGGCCGCTCAGGATTTGTTGCAAAGTCTTTTGCAATGCGCCTGATGCACCTCAGCCTTACGGCCTACGTGGTAGGCGAGACAGTTACCCCATCTTTTCATGACAGAGATGTCCTTGTTGCATTCTCAGGTTCAGGAAAGACAAAATCGGTCAGAGAAGCCTGTGAGACTGCAAAACAGATTGGAGGTCAGATCTGTCTTATCACCGGAACAAGAGTCTCTCCCATGGCAGAACTTGCCGACTGCACCGTATTTTTGAATACTGAAGAAGAGAGCTGCCAGGTAGGTCCTGACCATTTTGACCTGCGGCAGCTTCGTGGTGAACACCGTTCGATCTCAGCCCCCTGCACTCCTCTTGGCACTTTATTCGAGACTTCAGCAATGATATTTGCCGACTCTGTCATTAGTGCCCTGATAGAGATGAAACACTGTACAATCGAGGAAATAATGCACCGGTACTCGAACATGCAGTAACAGGGCATTAAACAATTTTTAAAAGGTAGACTCTCAGCTCCTCTCCATCTTCGAGGAATTTACTCCCGGTGATATCAAATGAGAAACCAAAGGAAGTAAATAGTTTCTCACATATTTTAAAGTCCTGCAAAGATGAGACCAGTACCATCACCCTGCCTCCTGGTGCAAGAATGCATGGCACCTGCATTAAAAAACGGGTTAGCGTCCTTCTTCCATCCGGCCCGCCATCAAGGGCATACTCTAACCAGTCATCAAGCCTCTCATGAGGCAGGGTTGGGATATATGGAGGGTTGAAGAGAACAAGGGTGAATACCCTGCAAAGCCCGGCGGTGAGATCTGTCCTGATGACCTGTACACCTTTTGCACGTGAGGAGAGCACGGCATGGGGACTTATATCGGTTGCGATAACCATCCGGCAGGCAGGAATGGATGAGGCAATATACCCACTTCCTGTTCCGACTTCAAGTATAATATCATCAGGTCTTACCTCTTCCAATGCCTTCTGCAGAAGTAAGAAGGTATCTTCCTCAGGCTGGTATACCTGCCCCTCATCCGGAAAGTTTGTTGGAGATAGTGGCAAAGTCCTCAAGATAGAGTGCCTCAGGTCGTGATGACAGAATTTCCGGGTCCAGATCCCCGATGACCAGATCGATCTTCTCTTTTCCAAATCTCCCTGCCAGTGCTTTCAGGGTGGACTGAACCGTCTTTCTCCGACGGGAGAATAGTTCACGGACGATCTCTTCGTATACCTTCCGGTCATTGACGGGGAACAATGGATCCCTGGGTTCAATCCAGATCACCGTGGATCTGACTGCCGGAGGTGGAGAGAATGCCCCGGGAGGAAGATCAAAACAGCGGCTGGCCCTTGCATAGGTCTGGACCATAATAGAAAGCCTGCCACAGTCTCTTGTTCCAGGATGGGCCATCATCCGGTCTGCAAACTCTTTCTGGTACATAAGAATTGCAGCTTCAAACCCGATATCAAGCAGACGGAAGGTTATAGGAGAAGAGATGGAGTAGGGAAGATTGGCAATGGCGATCTCAAAATGCGGGAGAGGCACTTTTACTGCATCTCCATGAATAATTGTAAGAGAACCGTCTTCAATTTCAGATGCAAACCGGTGTGACAAACGGTCAGCAAGCATTGAATCAAGTTCAACAGATATGACCTTTGCACCCCTTTCAAGAAGCGCCTTTGTCAGGATACCTTCGCCAGGTCCTATCTCAAGCACGATACGGCCTCTGATCTCCAGTATACCTGCAATCCTGGCAACAATCCGGGGATCAGTGAGAAAATGCTGATCCCGGTAAGCCTTCATCTTGTTGTAAAGAGGCGGTACTTGACATCAGGATTCTTAATCTCTTCCAGCACCCGGTTCAGGATCATCCTGTTTGGATGCGGGATCGTTTTAATTCTCTGGGTGATGTCTGCAAAGTCCTCAAACTGTTTCTTCTCACGCTCTTCGATTATCTCCCACATCAGCTTTTTTCCGATGCCTGGGAGAAGATGAAGCATGTGCATCTTTGGAGTGATGGAGATCGCACGGTTGTAAAAGTCGACAAAGTCTTTCTCCCTGTCTTTTACAATCCGTTCAATAGCAAAGGTAAGCTCCTGAACTGCACTGTGAGTCAGTTCTTCATACCTTAGCCGCCGCTTTACCCGTTCAATCTTTGGCCTCTCTCCACCGCCGATATATACCACTTCACCAATGTCAAGGGGCTGATTTTTTGGAACCAGTTCAAGCAGCTTGAACTGTTCAACTCCTACCGCCTGGACAACAGGTTCCCTTTTGTACATGGGCCTTGGATCATCAGGATACCCTTTGGGAAGAATATCCAGAACTACCGCATTGATCTCCTTTTTTTCCTCTTTCATGATAATCGGCCTATCTGAAATGAGTGATCACAAGATCAATGATAACGTCAAGCTCTTCAGGGGTGTGAGAAAACTTGTCCCTGCCAAATACAGCCCTGACTTCATCCCTTGTCCGTGGCATAACGCTTGCAATACGAAAGGCCACGTCAGATTTTACTTTATCAAGCTGCTTTAGTGCCTGCACAAGTTCCCTGGATTTCTCGGCAGATGTTTTTGAGATCTGATTGGCATGTTCAATACTGCGCCGAAGTTCATATGACATCTCCTTCTCCTTTTCAAGTCTTGCAGCTTCCACATTCAGAAGCTCTTCTTTCAATTCAGGGAGAGTAATCGCATTCTCCTGCAGAATTCCTTTTATCTTCATGCCAATCTTCCTCAATATTCCTAAAACTGCTGTGCACGCAGGTGTTGCGGGCGTGAAATGACGGTTTTAAGTTTGTTTCCGTCGCGGATCTCAACCAGCCAGGCACGGCCCCGCTGACCGACTACTGAGCCGGTCTTGCCATGGAACCTGCGGTGGGGCATCCCTTTCTGAATGCTTGGTTCGCAAACAACATGGACCTTTTGTCCGATCTCGAACTGCTGGATAACCCTTGTAACCGGGAGAACACCCCGTGCTCTGAGATCTTTCTTAAACTTATATCGCGTCTTTTTTCGTGGGCCGTTATGTAGTGCCATGAGATTTCACCTGATCTATCCCTTCCACGTGAATTACGTCAAGTCGAATAACACGTGCAGGAGTGTTCAGGACCTCCGTCAGACTAGGCGTTGTCCGTCCCTGGTCGCCGGATATCAGTTCTTTAATATACAGGCCGGCTTCACCGGTGACCTCAAGTACGAAGTCTTTTCCTTCTTTTCCTGTATATCTGAAATCAAGAACGCCCCGCTCACGTACTTTATCTGCTCTTCGATGGGCTACCCGTGTTGGGGTGCGCTGATGAATTATAGCCCCCGATAGTTGTTGTACTGCTGAATGAAGGGTGGTATCCGGGATGGAACCGTCTATATCGACTAGAATCCTGTATTTTTTATGCCCTTTGTGGTTCTTTAAGGTTTCCACCTCTGACCTTGTGCTCCACCTGATATCGGTAACCCCTACCCTGCCACTATTATGAGCATTGATGATATCTTCAAGGATTTTAGGATCTGCATCCCTGATTTTGGGGTCTGCTATCTCCAGGATAAACGGCCTTCCTGACCCGATCATCACCGCGTCAATGTCTTCACGTCCTGCTCCGTGAAGTGTCACCCGTTCGGCCTTAAATATCGGCAGCAGAGGTGCACCGATGAGTTCTTCCACCGAATCCAGGTACTGTTTTCCAGTCCCCCCGCATATCTCGCAGCCCGCGCCCCGGCATGCTCTGCATGCCCAATGGGTCTGGGGAATTCCCCGCTGGTATTTAAAATATCTGCCATACAGAAAAACCGGGCGGATCTGTACTTCGATGGTGTTATCAGAGATGTTTAAAACTGCAATCAGGTCAGGATTTTTTGTATCGCCGACAAGGTCAGACTTAGCAGCTACAAGTTTTCCAACCTCACGGTTAATCTCCGATTTAAGCGGTTCTGGATCAGAAAGTCCAAGATCGCTCCAGACCATCTCTTCTGATTCACTCATAAGAGGCGGGACCTTTGATCCAATTACGAATGTTCTACCGCTTATACCTGAAAATGCCAGGATAACCCTGTCAGCCCATGCTTCAGTAGTCTTAAAAAAATCACCGCATATCCAGCATGGCCCTTCCTGGCCTTTGTACGGTTTGTTCAGGGTCAGTGCAGCCGCAATACGTATTCCTTTCCCTCTCATGTCATTTGACAGACCATAGGACCGCTTTGCAACCATTCTGCCAAGACAGTGGTCACATATCTCTCCATATTCGGTTATCTTCTGGTATAATTCAATCAGTTCCATCCTGATCTCCTCCGGTCAATTTCATTTAAAATCAGAGTGATTGCATGATCCGCATGGACAATTTCCGGACCAAGTGAATATCTTGGGAGATCCCTGGTGCAGGTTAACTCATCGTCTGAAAAGTTACGGTTATCTGACAGTAAAAATGCATCAGGCATATCCTCATCGTCAACTTTCCTGATATCTGTTCCTGATTCATCAAGAACAGCATACCGTTTTTCATCAAGGTGATCACCCAAGGTTCCTTTCCTTGTAAAAAGCCCTGGACCTGCCTCCCTGAACACTTTTCCAACAGGGACTGACAATGCCTTTTTTATATATGATGCGATATTCCGCTCATCTGGCGACAGGCTTCTCAGGACAGAGCCGTCAAAACGGATTATCCTGCCTGGATTAGGAGGGCCAAGAAGTATGATATCACAGATGGTATCTTTTCTGATCCCATGTGACAAAAACAGGGAGGATGCAACAGCCCGGCAGAGGAGGTCCATTCGCCCTCCTGTTCCGGGTAGATCCTGCAGGGAAAAGGAGGCATCAGTGCATGCAGTATGGCCGATGACGGTAAAAGATGTCATCAGCCCATTTTCCCAAACTTTTTCATAAGCCGTTGCATCCCTTTTTCCCCGCCTTTCAGGCCTTTGAAAGTCCGTTTCATCATTTTATAGTACTTGATAAGTTCTCTGACTTCCTCAAGCTGGGCCCCGGCACCTCTTGCGATCCGCTGGATCCTCGATCCGTTCAGGACCGTTGGATCATCAAGTTCAACCGACGTCATCGAGTCCATAATGACCCTGCATTTGCTCATTTTTTGGGCAGTTACGTCAAGGGCCTCGGCCGGGAGCTCCATTCCGCCAAGGGGCAGCATTGACAGAACCTGTTTTAAGGGACCCATCTTATTTACCGCCTCAAGCTGGCGGTACATATCCCGGAGTGTGAACCTGCCGGAGAGCATGGCATTAACATCAATGTCCTGCTCATCGATCGATTCCTGGACTCGTTCAGCAAGGGCCTTGAGATCTCCCATGCCAAGAAGACGTGAGATGTAACTATTTGGATCAAACCATTCAAGATCTTCAACAGTCTCTCCCTGGCCAATAAAGACGATACCTGATTCGGTCTCGGCAACGGCAGACATGGCGCCACCACCCTTTGCCGTTCCGTCCATCTTGGTGATGATGACACCATCGATATTCACCGCCTCGTGAAAACGCCTGGCCTGTTCACGGGCCTGCTGCCCAAGTGCCGCATCCAGGACAAGCCACCGGTGCGTTGCATTTGTAATTTCGTTCAGGTCGATGATCTCGGTGATCAGATCATCCTCAAGGGCATGCCGTCCCTGTGTATCAACAATGATGACCTCTTCTTTAATCCTGGCAAGACCATCCCTGACTATCTTCCTGGCATCCTGTTCTGATGGATCTCCAAAGCATGGAACATTCACCTTGTCACAGAGGGTTTTTACCTGGGTATATGCTCCAGGCCTGAAGGTGTCGGCACAAATAACTGCAACACGCATCCCCTTTTTCTTAAAAAACCGGGCAAGCTTTGCAGTTGTTGTTGTCTTACCAGAACCCTGCAGGCCGGCCATAAGGATAACCTGTTTTCCCAGGGTCACCTCAACCTTCTTTCCGACAAGGGCTACCAGTTCCTCGTATACGATCCGGAGAACATGCTCCCTTGCCGTAACTCCCTTTGGTGGCTGTTCATCAAGGGCACGTCTCCGGATGGTCTGTGAGAGCTGCATTACCTGCTTTACGTTCACGTCAGCCTGGAGCAGTCCCCGCTGGAGATCCTTGATCAGCTCTTCAACAGCAGCCCTGTCTATGACTGTTTTTCCGGCAAGTTTGCGAAGGGCATCTTTCAGGTTTGATCCCAGGTTGTCAAGCATTATGTATCACCAAGAAGATCATTCACAATATCCCTGGGATTAAAAGCCATAATGTCATCATACCCCTGCCCGGTCCCGATAAAGATGAGAGGCTTTCCAACGGCATATGCTACAGATATTGCAGCTCCTCCTTTTGGATCCATGTCAACCTTCGTGAGCATGATTGCATCCATCCCAACAGACTTTGAGAACTCTTCTGCACGAATGACGGCATCATTTCCTGCGACCGCTTCATCAACATAGACGATGAGATCAGGTTTTATAACCCTTCTAATCTTTTCCAGCTGGTTCATCAGGTTTGCCCGGTTGTGAAACCTTCCGGCAGTATCACCAAGAACAACATCTATTTTATGGGCCCTGGCATATTCCACCGTGTCAAACAGGACTGCAGTAGGGTCTGAACCCTCCTGGTGCTGAATCACCTTTACACCAAGCCGACCGCCATGAACATCTATCTGTTCAATGGCGCCGGCACGGAAGGTGTCCCCGGCTCCAAGGACGACTGAAAATCCATTATTCTGCAGATACCTTGTGACTTTGGCGATTGAGGTCGTCTTTCCGGTGCCATTGACGCCAGTAAAAAGAACCTTGACCGGCCGCTCATGCTCTCTTATGAATGAACAGATATCCACCCCTTCTCCAAGAACACCAAGAAGGGCTTCAGATAATGCATCACGAACGACTGAGTCGACGGATTTTCCAATCTTTCTTCTGGATCCGGTGAGATCAGATTTTATCCTGGAGAGGATGGCTTCGGTTACAGAAAATGCCACGTCGCTTTCGAGCAGGCCCATCTCAAGTTCATCAAGAATGCCGCTGACATCCTTTTCAGAGATGATAAACTCGCGGTCTCTTACAAAAGATACAACCTTATCGGTAAACTTTGGAGAAATTTTCTTTTCAGGAGAGAGATCAGGAGTTTTTTCTGCCAACACTTCGGAAGATGAACCTGATCCAGCAAGTACTTCGTCCAGTGTCCTGGCAGGTTCAGGGGTGGTCTCTTCGATAGAATTTTCCAGTTTTTTCCTGGCAGAAAAGAGTTTTTCCTTCAGAGCTTTGAACATGTTCCGTCACCTGCTGCCTGGTAAAAGGCAGGGACTTAGAGGGAACCTGCACCCTGTTGTTCAGCCTGGGCCTGCCGGTACAATTGTTCAAGACGTTTTTGAATGTCTTTTACCTGTGCATCGATCTTCTGCAGCACTTCGGTCAGGTTTTTGGCTGTTGCTTCCATCTCCTTAATCCTGTCCTGCATGTATGATATTGCACCTGCATTTGTCTTTTGAACAATGATGTCCGAACCAATGCTGACAAAGACTTCATCCGGCTGAACAATATTGGCCCTGATATTCAGTCCGCCACCGATCGGCATGAAAACTGGCGCTTCCCCTGCCTCTGCAAGGGCATTCAATGTCTCAATTGAAGCGTTTGCCTCACGAATGCCTTCTTCCATCATCCCTAGCTGTCGTGAGTATAATTCTGCCTGCTGGGTGTATTGGTTCAGGTATGTCTGAAGAGACTGAACTTCCCTGGGATCAACGGGGGCAGCCACGGTTATCACTCACCACTCATCTCAGATACAGATTCAACCTTGATGTAAGGACGTGCGAGGCGGTGTTTGCTTCCAATGATTGTATAAATCCGCTCTTTTGCCTGCACGGCATTTGGTGCAGAGAGAACTTTTGTGTAGGGTTTCCAAAAGTCACGTTT